>PVBE010206441.1_pt1 | contig 31722 bp, 29 predicted proteins | sample 1631181 | NCBI WGS metagenome assembly PVBE01 (sample SAMN08397723, study PRJNA350692) | Marine metagenome, whole genome shotgun sequencing project. | isolation source: water | place: Pacific Ocean | collected 2012-04
CCGAAGCCGAAGCCGAAGCCGAAGCCGAAGCCGAAGCCGAAGCCGAAGCCGAAGCCGAAGCCGAAGCCGAAGCCGAAGCTGTCGACCCGGTCCTGCGGCAGGTGTTCCTGGAAGAGGCGGAGGATTTGCTGGCGGAGCTTGATCGTGCCGCCGCCGCCTGGCGCGAGGGGCAGGGCGAGGCAACGCTGGCCGAGCCGCTGCTGCGCGCCCTGCATACGCTGAAGGGCAGTGCGCGCATGGCTGAGTTCAGCCAGATCGGCGATCTGGCGCACGCGATGGAGGGCTGGCTGGAGCGGCCGCAGCCGTCGCGACCCGCCGCGCTGCTCGTGACGGCGCTCGATGCGTTGCACGAGCGGGTCGAGCAGCTGCGGCGTGGTCGGCTGTCGCCGGCGCCCCCGGCACTGCTTGCCGAGTTGGACGGACAGAGGCCGGCGTCTGGATCGCTATCGGCCGCCGATCGGGACGAGCCGCCGGCGCCGGCCGAACCCGTGGCCGCCGCCACGCGCGATCCGGCGCCCGCTCTCACGCCGCCGGACGAGCCGGACGAGCCGGATGCAGCGGATGCAGCGGATGCAGCGCCCGGCCTCGGCATCACACCCGTTGCCGAGCCCGTTCCGGACCGCACACGGGTGCCCGAACTGCCGCCGGCTGCCGCCACACGGCCCGCCGCCGCCCCTTACCGCCTGGCAGCCGAGGCACCTGCGGCGTCGCGCGAGGCGGTGCGTGTGGAGGCCGAACACCTCGACACGCTGCTCGATCACGCCGGCGAGATCAGCCTGCACCACGCGCGGCTGGAACGGCAGCTGGCGGAGCTCGACGAGCAGCTGCGCGAATACCACGAATCGGTCGGCCGGCTGCAGCGGCAGGTGCGGGCGCTGGAACTGGAAACCGATACGCGCATCGCCGCCGGCGAATCAGCCGGTGCCGGCGCGGCGGGTGGCATGGGACGGGACCCGGTCGCCGATTTCGATGCGCTCGAGCTCGACCGCTACACGCCGCTGCAGCAGATTGCCCGCGGCCTCGCCGAGAACACGGGCGATCTGGCCAGCCTGCATGGCTACATGGAGCAGACGCGGCGAGAGACGCAGTCGCTGCTGCTGCAGCAGTCGCGGCTGTCGGCGGCGCTGCAGCAGACGGTGCTGCAGACGCGGATGATCGCGATGTCCCACTTCCAGGCGCGACTGGAGCGGGTGGTGCGCCAGACGGCGCAGACGCTCGGCAAGGCCGCCGAGCTGCGTTGCAGCGGCCTGGACGTGGAGCTGGACCGGCGGGTGGCGGAGATCATCGTCGGCCCGGTGGAGCACCTGCTGCGCAATGCCCTCGCCCACGGCATCGAGCCGGCAGCGCAGCGGCGCGAGCGTGGCAAGCCGGCAACCGGGGTACTGACCCTCGCAGTGCAGCGGGAGGGGCGCGAGATCGTGCTGGCTGTCGGCGACGATGGCAATGGCCTGGACCTGGCCGCCATCCGGGCGCGGGCGCAGGCACTGGGGCTGTGGGACGCCCATGCGCCAATGGATGATCAGGCCTTGATGGCGCTGATCCTGCGGCCGCACTTCTCCACTGCGGCCGAAGTCTCGCAGGTCGCCGGGCGCGGGGTCGGGCTCGACGCCGTCGATGCTGCCGTGCGCCAGCTCGGCGGCAGCATCGGCGTGGACACAGCCGCGGGTGCCGGCACGCGCTTCACGCTGCGTCTGCCGACCACGCTGGCGCTCAGCCGCGTGCTGCTGGTGCGGCTGGGCGAGGAGCGCCTGGCCCTGCCGCTGCGCAGCATCGGCGATGTGCAGGCCCTGACGGCGGAGCAGAGCGAGGCCTATCTGCGCGGGAAGTTGCCCTCGCTGGCGCACGGGTCGCGCCACTATGCGCTGCGCGATCTGGCGGCGCTGACGGACAGCCCGCAGCGGCCGACGCCGCGGCGCCAGATCGGTCTGCCGGTGGTGCTCGTGGAGACGGCCGGGCGGCCATTCGGCCTGGTGGTCGATCAGGTGCTCGGCAGTCAGGAGGTGGTGGTCAAGGCGCTCGGCCCGCAGGCCGGCGCCTTGCCCGGGCTTATCGGTGCCACCGTACTGGACGACGGCGAGGCGGTGCTGATCGCGGACCCCGCGAGCCTGCTCGCCCGCAGCGAGGCGGTGGCGGCGCCAGGGGCTTCGGCGCCGGCCGCGCAGGCGCGGCCGCAGATCCTGGTGGTCGACGATTCGCTCACCGTGCGCCGGGTGACCAGCCGGCTGCTGACACAGGAGGGGATGGACGTCGCTACCGCACGGGACGGTGTCGAGGCGCTCTCGCTGCTGCGCGAGGCGCCCTTCGATCTGCTGCTGCTGGACATCGAAATGCCCCGCATGGACGGCTTCGAACTTGCCGGTCACGTGCGGCGGGAGCCGACGCTCAAGGCCGTGCCGATCGTCATGATCAGCTCGCGCACCGGCACCAAGCACCGCGAGCAGGCGCGGGCGCTGGGCGTGGCTGCCTTCCTCGGCAAGCCCTATCAGAGCCGCGATCTGGTGGAGTGCATCCGCGGCCTGCTGCCGGCGGCGGACGATGATGTCGACTGAGACCCTGCCCTGTGTGCTGTTGCCGGTGGCCCCGCGTCTGCACCTGCTGCTGCCGCGCGTGCTGCTGATCGAAGTGCTGGCCCACACCTACGAGGCGGCGCCTGGGCCGGGCGCGGCAAGGCTGCGCTGGCGCGGCAGCATGCTGGCGTGGCTGCAGTTCGCCGCCCCGGCGGCGCGGCATCGTGGCCACAGCGCGATCCTGCGACGGCTGGGTGACGCTGCCGGTGGCGCCTACGCGCTGCTGCTGTTCAGCGCGCCGAAGCTGCTGGAGATCGCGCCCGACCAGCTCCGTTGGCGCCGCGGTGGCATGCCGGCCGGCTGCGCCGTGACCGGTGCCGGCGAGTGTCCGCTGCTGATCCCCGATCCCCTGCTGCTGGAGCGGGCGCTGCCGGCGGACTGAGCCGCGCTCAGGCCAGATCGCCCCAGCGCGCCTGCAGCACGGCCAGCGCCACCACGCCGGCCGTCTCGGTGCGCAGCACGCGCGGTCCGAGACGGATGCTGTGCCAGCCGGCTGCGGCTGCTGCCGTCAGTTCCGCCGCATCGAGACCCCCTTCCGGCCCCACCAGCAGTGCCGCCGCCGCCGGCGCATCGGCGAAGGTGTGCAGCGTCGCGGCGGCATCGGGGGCCAGCACGAGGCGCAGCGCGTGCAACGATGCCTCCGCCCGCAGCGCTGCCGCTAGCGGCAGCGGTGGCGCCAGTTGCGGCAGCCGGGTGCGGCCGCACTGCTCGCAGGCACTTACCACCACGCCCTGCCAGTGCGCCAGCCGCTTCGCCGCCCGCTCGGCGGACAGGCGCACCACGCTGTGGCGGGTGGTCACCGGTACGATGCGCTGCACGCCGAGCTCGACGGCCTTCTGGATCGTGTAGTCCATGCGCTCGCCGCGGCTGATGCCCTGCAGCAGGGTCAGCGCCAGCGGTGATTCGCGTTCCGCCGCCGTGCGGGCGCCAACGCGCACCCGGCTGCTGTCGCCCGCGGGCAGCAGCGTGGCTGCATGCTCGGCGCCGTTGCCGTCGAACACGATCAGCGGCGCCGGCGGGCGCAGTCGCAGCACCTGCACCACATGTCGTGCCGCCGCAGCGGGCAGGTCGAGTTCCTGCCCGTCCGCCAGCGGTCCGGGCACGTGCAGACGCGGGATCGGCATGCGTCAGGGCGCGGCCTGGGCCGGGGCCAGCTGCTTCAGATAGATCTTGGAGTTGCGCTGCCAGTTGTAGAGGGCCTGGCGCGCCACCGGCAGATCCCCCGGCGTGGCCGGTTCGAAGCCCAGCTCGCTGAACCAGTGCGCGGTGTGGGTGGTGAGCACGAACACCGCGCGCACGCCGCCGGCGCGGGCGCGCTGTTCCAGATACTGCATCAGCTGCCGGCCGCGGCGGGCTTCCCGATAGGCCGGATGCACGGCGACGCAGGCGATCTCGGCCACCTGTTCGTCCTCGAAGCGATGCAGGCTGGCGCAGGCGATGATGCTGTTGTCCCGCTCCATGACGACGAAGTCGCCGATCTGCAGTTCGAGCTGTTCACGCGAACGGCGGACCAGCACCCCCTGCTCCTCCAGCGGTTCGAGCAGCGCCAGCAATCCGCCGATGTCCCCGATGTCGGCCGGGCGCAAGGCCTCGTACTGCTCGCCGGTCACCAGCGTGCCGCAGCCATCGCGCGTGAACAGCTCGCGCAGCAGTGCACCTTCCACGCCGGCCGGGATCAGGTGCGCGCGGCGCACGCCCTGGCGGCAGGCATGGGCCGCCTGCAGCAGCAGCGCCGGCAGCGCCGTCTCGGCGGTATCGGCGGCAATCGGCGCGGCGGCGGCTAACGCCTGCGCGCCGGCAGGGTCGAGCTCGGCAGGGAGGGCGCCCTGCCCGGGCAGCAGGTCGGGCGTCAGCAGCAGCAGCTTGTCCGCCTGCAACTCACCGGCGGCGAGGGCAGCCGCTGCCGTCGCGTCGAGCAGGAAGTTTTCGCCGGTGGGGGAGACGCCGAGCGGGGAGATCACCACCACGGCATCCTCCCGCAGGTAGGCCCGTACCGCGTCCACGTCGAGCCGGCGCGGCAGGCCGGCGTGCAGGTGATCGACCCCGCCGCGGACCCCCAGGGGCCGGGCGAACAGCAGGTTGCCGCCGATCAGCCGCAGCGCGCTGCCGGCCAGCGGCGTGTTCGGCAGACTGGCCGAGGCGGCCGCCTCGAGTTCCAGGCGCAGCGTCCCGATCACGGCGCGCAGCCGTGCCAGCTGCGCGGCGTCGACCACCGGATGGCCCCCGTGCTGACGCAACGGCAGCTCCGCGGCGGCGAGCGCCGCGGCCGCCTGGGGTGCTGCGCCATGGACCACCACCACATGGATGCCGAGGCTGGTCAGCAGCGCGACGTCCTGGATCAGCGCCGCGCCGCCGCCGGCGAGCACGGCCCCGGGTACGTAGATGACGAAGGTGCGGCCGCGATGCGCACGGATGTAGGGCGCGCTCTGGCGGAACCAGCCGGCGAAGTCGGCGGTGGCGTCAGTCGACATCGTCGATACAGCAGCGGTGGATGGCCTGGTGCAGCAGCGCGACGGTCGGCGCCAGGGTGTCCAGTGGCAGATGTTCGTCCGGCTGGTGAGCCACGGCGATGTCGCCGGGCCCGAGCACGATGCTGTCCAGGCCCAGGGCATTGAAGAACGGAGCCTCGGTGGCGAAGCTCACCGCCTCGGCCGGTGCGCCGGTGAGCGCCTCGGTCACCTGGACGATGCGGCTGCCGGCGGCAGTGGCGGCCGGCGGCACGGGCGGCGTGAGGGGGGTCAGCTCGAAGCGCAGCCCGCTGCCCTCGAGCGCCGTGGCGATCTCCTGCTGCAGGCGCTCGCGCAGGGTGTCCGGTGCCATGCCCGGCAGTGGGCGCAGGTCGAAGTGCAGCTCGCACTGCGCGCAGATGCGGTTGGGGTTGTCGCCGCCGCGGATGTGGCCGAGGTTCAGCGTCGGCCCCGGCACGGCGAAGGCGGTGTCGCGATGCGTGGCCTGCCACTGTGCCCGTAGCGCCAGCAGGGCGGCGATGACGCGGTGCATGCCCTCCATGGCGTTGCTGCCGAGCGCCGGATCGGAGGAGTGACCGCTGCGACCGAAGATGCGCAGCCGCTCCATGAGAATGCCCTTGTGCATGCGCACCGGCCGCAGCCCGGTGGGCTCACCGATGATGGCGTAGCGTCCGAGCGGGGCGCCCGCCGCCGCGAGGGCGCGGGCGCCAGCCATCGAGGTCTCCTCGTCCGCCGTGGCCACCAGTACCAGCGGCCGCCGCAGCTGATCTGCCCGGAACGAGGCTGCCGCCGTGGCGGCCAGTGCCAGGAAGGATTTCATGTCGGCACTGCCGAGACCGAAGATCCGCTCGTCCTCGACAACGCCGGCGAAGGGGTCGAACCGCCAGCCCTGGCTGTCGTAGGGCACCGTATCGGCATGCCCGGCCAGCACCAGGCCGCCCTCGCCGCGGCCGAGCACGGCGATCAGGTTGGCCTTGGCGGGATCCTCGGGCAGCGGCTCCAGGCGGACGGCGAAGCCCAGCGGCTCGAGCCAGTTGGCGAGCAACTCGAGCACGGGCCGGTTGCTGGTGTCGAGCTCGGGCTGCGTGCTGCTGACCGAGGGGGTGGCGATCAGGCGGCGGATCATGTCCACCGGCGGCGGCAGCGGGGCGTTCATCATGGCAGTTTAAAGCGGTTGCCGCGGCCCCGACAGTCGCCTGGGGCTTGAGATGGGCCGTGGCCGCCACGAACATTACCGGTTGGACTGGATTCGCGCGCCGGGCGCGCTGGGAGGATGGGTGCGGTTGAGGCAATGGCGCTGGCTGATGTTGTTGGGACTGGCGCTGGCGATCGGCGGCTGTCAGGAGCAGTCCGCCAGCCGGCTCGAACAGATCCGCGAGCGCGGCGAGCTGATCGTCCTTACTCGCAATGCGCCGACGACCTACTTCCAGACCCACGCCGGCGTGGCGGGGGTCGAGGCCGACATGGTGCAGGATTTCGCCACCCATCTGGGCGTGGTGCCGCGCTTCGAGCTGGTGGACGACTGGGAGGAGATGTTCGCCCGGCTCGAGGCCGGCGAGGCGGATCTGGCCGCCGCCGGCATCAGCCGCAGTCCCGGCAGGCTCGAGCGCTTCCGCTTCGGCCCGGGCTATCAGACCGTGCGCAGCCAGGTGGTCTGCCATCGGGATGCCGGAGCGCCGGCATCGCTGGCCGATCTGGAAGGCATCGAGCTGGCGGTGGTGCGCGGCTCGGTCTATCAGGAGCGGCTGGATGCGCTGCAGACGAACATGGCCACGCTGGAATGGCGTGCGCCCGGGGGACGCAGCACCGAGGATCTGCTGATGGCGGTGTGGGAGGGCGAGATCGACTGTACCGTCGCCGATTCGAACGTGGCGCGCATCAACCGTCGCTACTTCCCCGAGCTGGAGGTCGGCCTGACGCTGGGCGAGCCGGATGTGCTGGCCTGGGCCATGCCGGCGGAGGCGGAGTCGCTGCAGCGGGAGGTCGAACGCTGGTTCCGGCAGTTCGAGCACAGCGGCGCGCTGGACCAGCTGCTGGACCATTACTACGGCTATGTGCAGAAGTTCGACTACGTGGACCTGCGCGCCTATCGGGCGCGGGTAGAGGCGCGGCTGCCGCGCTATGTCAGGCATTTCAAGGCGGCAGGCGAGCAGTTCGGGCTGCCCTGGACGCTGCTGGCGGCGATCGGCTACCAGGAATCGCACTGGGATCCGCAGGCCGTCAGCCCCACCGGGGTGGCCGGCATCATGATGCTGACCAACAGCACCGCCCGCAGCGTCGGCGTGGCGAACCGGCTCGACCCGCGCCAGAGCATCCATGGCGGTGCGGAATACTTGGCCTATCTGCGTGAGCGGCTGCCCGAGTCGGTGCCCGAGCCCGACCGCACCTGGATCGCGCTGGCGGCCTACAACATCGGCCTCGGCCATGTGCTCGACGCGCGGCAGCTGGCGCGTGAGCAGGGGCTGGACCCGGATCGCTGGGCCAGCCTGCGCCAGACGCTGCCGCTACTCTCCAAGCGCCAGCACTACCGGAACGTGCGGCACGGCTACGCGCGGGGGCGCGGGGCGGTGCGCTACGTCGCCCGGATTCGGAACTATCAGGAGATCCTGCGGGCGCGAGGGCTGATCGCCGCCCGGGCCGAGCCGCAGCCCGCGGCGGGCTGATGACGGGCTGGCTGCCGGGCGTGGTGCGCCGGCCCTCGCCACACTGCGACGCGCGCCCGGCCGGCAGCGCCATCGACCTGCTGGTCGTCCACGGCATCAGCCTGCCGCCGGCGCAGTTCGGCGGCGACTGGATCGATGCGCTGTTCTGCGGTGAACTGCCGCAGCGGCTGGCGGCACTGACCGCCCAAGAGCGGGCGGCGGCGGGGTTCCTGGACTCGATCCGCATGCTGCGGGTCTCCGCCCATCTGCTGGTGCGGCGCGACGGGCAGGTCGTGCAGTACGTACCGCTGCAGGCGCGGGCTTGGCACGCCGGCGTTTCGTGCTGGGAGGGGCGCGAGCGCTGCAACGACTTCAGCATTGGCATCGAGCTGGAGGGTGCTGACGACATCCCCTACGAGGCGTGCCAGTACCACCGGCTGGGGGCGCTGTGCCGGCAGATCATGGCGCGGTACCAGGCGATTACGCCGGCGCGGATCGTCGGCCACAGCGATATCGCTCCCGGCCGCAAGACCGATCCCGGCACGGCCTTCGACTGGGCCAGCCTGCGCCGGCTGCTCGCGGGGCCGGCCTAGCGCAGGGTCCAGCGGTAGCGGCCGAGCGTCGGTGAGCTCGCGGCGAGCTCGCTGCCGGCGCCGACCGGGCCGACGCCGGCCGGCGTGCCGGTGTAGATCACATCGCCCGCCTGCAGCTGCCAGCAGCGGCTGAGCCAGCCGACCAGCGCCACCGGCGACCAGCGCATCTGGCGGGTATGCCCGCGCTGGCGGATCTCGCCATCCACGGCCAGCGTCATCTCCACCTCGTCCAGGATGGCCGCCGTCGCCGGCAGGAAGCGGCCCAGCAGCGCGCTGTCGTCGAAGGCCTTGGCACGCTCCCAGGGCAGGCCGGCCGCTTTCAGGGTCTGCTGCAGCTCACGCAGCGTCAGATCGACGCCGAGCGTGGCACCGCCGATGGCGGCCGCGGCAGCCGCCGCATCCAGCTCGCGCCCGCCGGTCTGCAGCAGCAGTACCAGCTCCAGCTCGTGATGCACGCTGCCAAGCCCGCGCGGCAGCCGCGCACTGCCGCCATCGGCGACGATCGCGCTCGTCGGCTTCATGAACACCACCGGCGCACTGGCCGGCCCCTGGCCCAGTTCGGCGGCATGCAGGTCGTAGTTGCGGCCGATGCAGAAGATGCGGGCCGGGCTCGGTAGTGACATGGCAGCTTCACGACCTCGTTACATACTGGTGTTTTGGCACGGTGGAGAAACGCGATGTCCGACGCAAGCGCCAAACGCACCGCCGGCGGGGCCGCCGACCACGCCCGCCGGCGTTTTCTCTGGCACGGCCTGCTGGGCGGCGGCATGCTGGCAGCCGGCTCGCTGGGTGGCTGGCACCGCCTCGCCCACGGTGCGCCTCTGGCGACCGCGCGGCCGGCCGGGCCCTACGGACCGCTGCAGGAGCCGGACGCGAACGGCATCCGCCTGCCCACCGGCTTCACCTCCCGGATCGTCGCGCGTGCCGGCGAGCGGCCGGTGCCCGGCCAGCGCTACGACTGGCACGTCTTCCCCGACGGCGGGGCCACCTTCGGCCTCGAGGATGGGGGCTGGATCTATGTCTCCAACAGCGAGTTCCCCGGCGCCGGCGGCGTGGGCGCGTTGCGCTTCGCGGCGGACGGCACGATCGTCGACGGCTACCCGATCCTGCGCGGGACGACGCTGAACTGCGCCGGTGGGCCGACGCCCTGGGGCACCTGGCTGTCCTGCGAGGAATGGGATCTCGGGCGGGTGTGGGAGTGTGACCCGCAGGGCCGCGAACGGGCGCGGGTGCTGCCGGCGCTCGGCACGTTCAGCCACGAGGCGGTGGCGGTCGATCCGGATCGCGGCCAGCTCTACCTGACCGAGGACGTGGGCGATGGCCGCCTGTATCGCTTCACCCCCAGCGCCTACCCGTCGCTGGATGCAGGCGTGCTGGAAGTGGCCGTGGGACGCCGGCTGATCGGCAACTGGTGGCGGCTCACCTGGGCGCCGCTGAAGGAGCCGAACCCGCGGCTGGGCGGGCTGGGGCGGGAGGATCCGACCCGTTACCAGATTCCGCAGAGCATGCCCTTCGATGGCGGCGAGGGCATCTGGTATCGGGCGGGGAAGATCTACTTCACCACCAAGGGCGACGATCGGGTGTGGGTCTACGATACCCGCCTGCAGCTGCTGCACATCCTCTACGATGGCTTGCGTCGCACGGACCCGGTGCTGACCGGACCGGACAACCTCGTGGTCAATGAGCGCGCCGAGGTGTTCGTGGCCGAGGACGGTGGCGACATGCAGCTGGTGCTGATCACGCCGCGGGGTCAGGTGCAGCCGTTCTTGCAGGTCGTTGGGCAGGATGAGTCGGAGATCACCGGCCCGGCCTTCTCGCCGGACGGCACACGGTTGTACTTCAGTTCCCAGCGCGGGCCGGCGCCGCGCCTGCCGCTGGGTGTCACCTACGAGATCCAGGGGCCGTTCAACGGCTGAGGCACGGATCAGGCGCGGCCAGGGAGCGGCCGCACAGGAGTCGGGGGATGGCGCGAGCGCTGGGCGTGGGTTGGTGGAACCTGCAGAACTACTTCGATACCGACGACGATCCGATCGCCGACGATTTCGAATACACCCCGGCCCGTGGCTGGACACCCGCGCTGTTCGAGTTCAAGCGCCGCCAGCTCGCGGCCGTGCTGCGCGCCATGGACGCGCAGCGTCCGCTCGATCTGCTGGCCGTGTGCGAGGTGGAAAAGGATGAGCTGCTGGCCGACCTGCTCACGCATGCGGGGCTCGCGCGGCTCGAGGTGGTGCGTGACCCCGCTGGCACCAGCGACCTGCGCGGTATCGACGTGGCCCTGGCGATCGATCCGGCACGCCTGGCCGTGGAGCGGGTGCGCTCGCACGTGGTCAACCTGCGCTACGCCACGCGCGACATCCTGGAGGTATCCCTGCGCGAGCGCGCCACCGGCACGCCGCTGGTGGTGATCGCCAGCCACTGGCCCTCGCGTGGGCTCGGCCGCTATCGCAGCGAGCCGCTGCGCGCGGCGGTGGCCGAGCAGATCGCCTACCTGGTGCAGGATCACGTGAAGTTGCCGGCGCGGGAGTATCTGGCGGCCCGCGAGGCGGACGATCTGGCGCGGGTGCAGGCGCGCTGGGAAACCCCGGTGTTGATCCTGGGCGACTTCAACGACGAGCCGGCCGATCGCAGCGTCACCGAGCATCTGCGGGCCTCGCGTGAGCTCGACCGGGTGCGGGGCGAGACCAACGATATCGACGGCTTCCGCAGCGCCGCCCGCTATCGCGCGCAGGAGGTTTTCCTCTACCACCCGATGTGGCCGCATCTGGCACGCGAGGGCGTGGGCACCTACTACCTCGATGCGCTGCGCAGCGGCGAGAAGTTCGCCAATCGCTATCAGGTGCTGGATCAGCTGGTCGTCAGCCGCGGCCTGCTGGGGTCGCAGCCGCTGCAGCTGGCGGTGGACTCGGTGGAAATCTTCGCCGATCCGCTCGTCGCCACCCGCAGCGGCCGGCCGCGCCGCTTCCGCTTCGATCGCGACGGCGGGCGGGCCCCGAGCGGCGTCAGCGACCATCTGCCGGTGCTGGCCGCGATCGCGGTAACCGACTGAGGGGAGCCAGCGCGTGGGCCGGCCCGCCGCGGGCCTTCAGGGTGCGGTGGTTCCCGTCGTGCCGCCTGTGGTCCCGCCGCAGACCGGGCAGGCGGGATCACGCGGGAAGCGCAGCTCCCGCCATTGTGCCGCCAGGCCGTCGTAGAGCAGCAGCCGACCGGCGGCGGGCGTGCCCAGCCCGAGCAGCACCTTGACCGCCTCCATCGCCTGCAGCGCGCCGATGACGCCGACCACCGGCGGCAGCACGCCGTTCACCGCGCAGGTCTCGGCCTGGCTGTCTTCGTCGCGATACAGGCAGCGATAGCAAGGACCGCCGAGGTCCGGCCGCAGCACCGTGAGCTGGCCCTCGAAGCGGATCGCCGCGCCGGAGACCAGCGGTCTGCCGGCCGCGACGCAGGCCGCATTGACGGCGAAGCGGGTGGCGAAGTTGTCGCAGCCATCCACCACCACGTCGGCCGCCTGCACGTAGCGCGGCAGGTTCGCCGCATCGGCCTGCACCGGTACGGTCACGATGTCGATCTGCGGATTGATGGCGCCGAGCGTGCGCCGGGCGCTCTCGGCCTTGGGCCGGCCGGCATCGGCATCGCGGTGCAGCAGTTGCCGGTGCAGGTTGGAAATCTCGACCACGTCCGGATCGAGCACCGTCAGCCGGCCGATGCCGAGTCCGGCGAGATAGGCGCCGGCGGCCGAGCCCAGCCCGCCGGCGCCGATCAGCAGGACGTGGCTCGTCAGCAGCCGCTCCTGACCGGCCGGGCCGATCTGCGCCAGCTTGAGCTGGCGGCTGTAGCGTTGCAGCTGCTCGCGCTTCATGTCGTCGCTCCGGGTCGGCGGGCAGCGCTGACGCGGCCGCGATCGCCGAGATCCCGATGCAGGCTGATCTCGCACCAGCCGGCGTCCCGCAGCAATCGCGCCAGCGCCGCGCCCTGGGTATGGCCGTGCTCGAGCAGCAGCCAGCCGCCCGGGCGCAGGCAGCGTCCGGCCTGCTGCGCGATGGCGGCCAGATCGGACAGTCCGCCGGCGCCGGCGACCAGCGCCGTGGCGGGCTCGTGCGTGAGCGCGGCCAGATGCGGGTCGTCGGCGGCGATGTAGGGCGGGTTGCTGACGATCAGATCGAAGCCGTCGCTCGCCAGGCCGGCACACCAGCGGGTACGCAGCCAGGCGACGCGCCCGAGCTCCAGGGCGTCGGCGTTGTGCCGCGCCAGCGCCAGTGCGGCAGCGCTGAGGTCGGTGCCGAGGATCTGCCAGCCGGGACGCTCGCTCGCCAGCGCCAGCGCGATGGCGCCGCTGCCGGTGCCGAGATCGGCCACCCGGGCGCGGCCGTCCGGCAGCCGCACGAGCGCCTGCTCGATGAGCAGCTCGGTTTCCGGTCGCGGCACCAGCACAGCGGGCGTGACGGTGAGTGTCAGCGTCCAGAAGCCGATCCGGCCGAGCAGATAGGCGATCGGCTCGCCGGCCGCCCGCCGGGTGAGCAGCGCCCCGAACCGGGCGGCGAGGGCGGGCGCAAGAATGGCTTCCGGATGGGCGTAGAGCGCGCTGCGGGGGCGCTCCAGCACCGCTTCGAGCAGCAGCTCGGCGTCCAGTCGCGGCGAATCGCTGCAGGCTGCCAGGCGGGCGGTGGCGATGCGCAATGCCCCACCGACCGTGCCCGTGGCGGCCACCGGCACTGACATCTCAGCGGGCCAGGGCGGCCAGCTGCTCGGCCTGGTCCGCCTCGCGCAGGGCATCGAGCACCGGCTCGAGGTCGCCGGCCACGATCTCCTCCAGCTTGTAGAGCGTGAGGTTGATGCGATGGTCGGTGAGCCGGCCCTGCGGAAAGTTGTAGGTGCGGATGCGCTCGGAGCGATCGCCGCTGCCGACCAGCGCCCGGCGCAGCTGGCTTTCCTCGGCAGTCTGCTTCGCTTCCTGCTCGGCCTGCAGGCGTGCCTGCAGCAGCGCCATGGCCTTGGCCCGGTTCTTGTGCTGCGACCGTTCGTCCTGGCACTCCACGACGATGCCGGTCGGCAGATGGGTCAGGCGCACGGCCGAATCGGTCTTGTTGACGTGCTGGCCGCCGGCGCCGGAGGCGCGGTAGGTGTCCACACGCAGTTCTGCCGGATTGACATCGATTGCCGCCAGCGCCTCGGCCTCGGGCAGCACGGCCACGGTGCAGGCGGAGGTATGGATCCGGCCCTGGGATTCCGTCGCCGGCACCCGCTGCACGCGATGGGCACCCGATTCGAACTTCAGCCGCGAGTACACCGCCTCGCCGCTGAGGCGGACGATCACTTCCTTGAAGCCGCCATGCTCGCCCTCGCTGGCGCTCAGCATCTCCGACTGCCAGCCGCGGGTCTCGGCGTAGCGCAGGTACATGCGCAGCAGGTCGCCGGCGAACAGGGCGGCCTCATCGCCACCGGTGCCGGCGCGGATCTCCAGGTACACGCCGTTCTCGTCGCGCGGATCGACCGGCAGCAGCAGGGTCTGCAGGCGCTTCTCCAGCGCTGTGCGGGCCGCCTCGGCAGCCTGACGTTCGGCGAGCGCCAGCTCGCGCAGTTCGGGGTCGGCATCGCCGGCCATCGCGCCGGCCTCCTCGATGGTGCGTTCGGCGGTCTCGAATTCGCGGTAGGTGCCGGTCAGCTCCTCCAGGCGGCTGTATTCGCGCGAGAGCTGGCGGAATCGCTGCTGATCGGCCAGCACGTCGGGCTCGCCCAGCAGCACGCCGACCTCTTCGTGGCGTTCGAGCAGTTGATCCAGGCGTTGGCGCAGTATCGGGTTCATTCGTCGTCGTCTTCGTGGGTCGAGTCGAGCCGGTACAGCCGCTGCGCCGCGCGTAGCAGGTCGGCATCGCGCTCCAGGGCAGCCTGGCGCAGCGCCAGGCTCGGCTGGTGCAGCAGGCGGTGGCTCAGCGTACGGCCGAAATGGGCGAGTACCTGCGCCGGATCCTCGCCGCGGGCCAGCCGGCGGTGGGCCCGGGCCAGCAGCGCCTCGGTGGCATCATCCGCCTGACGGTGCAGCTCGCCCAGCACGCGCAGCCGGTCCTGCGCCTGCCACCAGTCGCGAAAGCTGCGCAGTTCCTCGTCGACGATCAGGTCGGCGCGGCGCGCCGCCTGCTGGCGCTCGTCGAGGTGCCCGGCGATCACCTGCTGCAGGTCGTCCACGGTGTAGACGTAGGTGTCGGCAAGCTCGGCGGTGGCCGGCTCCACGTCCCGTGGCACGGCCAGGTCGAGGATCAGCATGGGGCGATGACGTCGCTGGCGCAGCGCCCGGCGCACCGCCTCGGCGCGCACCAGCGGCACCGGGCTGGCCGTGCAGCAGACCAGGATATCCGCCTCGTGCAGGTGCGTCTCCAGCTGCGCGAGCTCGATGCCGAAGCCATCGTAGCGGGCGGCGAGCCGGCGGGCACGGTCGGCGTCGCGGTTGGCCACGATCATCCGCCCCAAACCGTGCTCGTGCAGGTGCCGCGCGGACAGCTCGATCATCTGCCCGGCGCCGACCAGCAGCGCGGTGTGACGGGGGAAGTCTGCAAAGATACGCCGCGCCACCGCGATGGCGGTGGAGGCCACCGACACCGGATGCATGCCGATCTGCGTCTCCGTACGGATGCGCTTGGCCGCCGCGAACGCGTGCGGGAAGAGCCGGCGCAGCAGCGGCCCGGCCGTGCCAGCCGTGCCGGCCAGGCGATAGGCACTCTTGATCTGCCCCAGGATCTGCGGTTCGCCGAGCACCAGCGAGTCGAGCCCGGCGGCGACGCGGAACAGGTGGCGGGCGGCGCCATCATCCTGATGACGGTACAGATAGCGCGTCAGGTCGTACTCGCGCCGGCCGGCGAACCAGGCCAGCAGCGGCCCCGGTTCGAGCGCCCGCGCGTACAGTTCGGTCCGGTTGCAGGTGGAGACCAGTACCGCCTCGGTGGCGCCGGCGCTGCGCAGGCCCTGCAGGATGGCGGGCACGTCCGCATCCGCCACGGCGGCCCGCTCGCGGACGGCGAGGGGCGCCGTCTCGTGACTCAGACCAATGCTGAATAGCGGCATGGGCGGCGGGGCGGACGGACGATCGCGTATTTTGCGGCACGGCACGGCGCGGGCTCAAGCCGATGTAGCCGCCGGCGGGCGGGCGCGGTTATAGTCGCGGCGATGTCTGGCCCTCTCGCTCTTCGCCGCCGCGTGCTGACCATCGCGTGGCTGTGCTGCCTCTGCGTCCTGCTTGCGGGTTGCGCCGGCCAGCGACCCCGTGTGGCTCCGGCCGAACCGCCGGCCGAGATCGAGGATCCGGTGTTCTGGATCCTGCTGGCCGAGACGGCCATCCGGCGCGGGGAGTCGGAGCTCGGCGTCAACGCCTACGCCCGTGCGGCGGCGCTCACGCCCGATCCTGAGGTGGCGGCCCAGGCGACGAGGGTGGCGATGGCCGCCCAGCGTCCGGAACTGGCGCTGCGGTCGGCCCGCAGCTGGGTCGCGCAGGCGCCCGAGGATCGTCTGGGCTGGCAGGCGCTGACCGTGCTCGCCCTGCAGGCCGGCGAGGGCGAGCTCGCCACGACGGCCCTGCTGGCCACCGTGCGGCTGCATCCGGAAGGCGCCGCTGCCGGGTTGATGGAGCTGCCGGCGGTTTTTGGCCCGCTGGTCGCCGAACAGCCGGCCGAACTCGCGCTGTTCGAGCCGATCCGGCGGCAATACCCGCACCTGCGCGAGAGCCACTACGCCTACGCCGAGCTCGCCCTCGCCGCCGGCGAACCGGCAGCGGCGGCCGAGGCGCTCGCCGAAGTGCGCCAGCGTGCGCCCGGCTGGCTGCCGGGCCGCTCGCTGCGTCCGCGGGTGCTGCTGGCGCAGGGGCGCCAGGCGGCCGCCTTCGCCAGCATGGAGCAGTTGCTGAGCGCGCACCCGACGGTGCCCGAGCTGCGCCTCGGCTATGCCCGCATGCTGATCGACGCCGGGCGTCCGCAGGAGGCCAGGCGACAGTTCGAGCAGCTGCTCGACATCGATCCGGGCAATGGCGAGGTCACCTACGCGCTCGCGCTGCTGGCCTTCCAGACCGAAGATTTCGACGAAGCGCGCCGTTACCTGCTGCAGACGCTGGCCAGCGGCCGGCATCGGGACGAGGCCTACTTCTATCTCGGCCTGATCGACCGCCGCCGGGGCGCGCCGGAGGCCGCGCTGCGCTGGTTCTCGCAGATCCAGGGCGGTGAGCAGCTCATTCCGGCGCAGTTGCAGATCGCCGATCTGCTGCGGGAGCGCGGCGAGCTCGACGAGGCCCTGACGCGGCTGCGGATCCTGCGCGAGGACAATCCCCAGGTCGCGCCGGTGCTCTACGTCGGCGAGGCCGAGTTGCTGCTGCGTGCCAATGAGGCCGGTGGCGCCTTCGAGCTGCTCGATGAGGCGCTCGAGCAGCATCCGGAGGTCCGGCCGCTGCGTTATCTCTATGCCTTGGCAGCCGAGCAGATCGGTCGCCTCGAACTTGCCGAGCAGACCCTGCGGGCGATGCTGGCGGATGATCCGGACGATGCCGAGGCCGCCAACGCGCTGGGCTACATGCTGGTGGTGCACACCGAGCGGTTCGATGAGGCCGAGGCACTGCTGCGCCGCGCGCTGGCGCTGGCGCCCGAGAATCCGGCGGTGCTGGACAGCATGGGCTGGCTGCACTTCCAGCAGGGTGAGTACGCGCGCGCCGAGGTGCTGCTGCGTGAGGCCTACGAACGGGAGCCGGACCCGGAAATCGCCACGCACCTCGGCGAGTTGCTGTGGATCACCGGGCGGCCCGACGAGGCTCGCCGCATCTGGCTGGATGCACTGCAGCAGGCGCCCGACGATCCGCTGCTGATCCGCACGCTGGAGCGGCTGGACGTCGATCTGGCGCGATGAGGCGCGGGCTGCTCGTGCTCGTGCTGCTGCTCAGTGCCTGCGCGCCGGCGCCGCCGCGCCAGGGTGCGCTGGCGCCGGGGCAGGTGCAGCAGGCATGGCAGCTGCGCCAGGCACAGCTCGAATGTCTTGATGCCTGGCGCCTGCAGGGCCGGCTGTCGATCCTCGCCGAGGGAGAACGCCGGGTGCTGCGACTGCGCTGGCTGCAGCGGCAGGAGGCCTTCGAGATGGCACTCTCGGCGCCGCTGAACCTCGGTGGCGGCGCACGCCTTCACGGCGACGGCCAGCGGGTCGTGCTGCAGCAGGGCGGGGGTGAGCAGGTGTTCGCGGCCTCGCCGGACGAGGTGCTGGCGCAGCAGCTCGGCCTGCAGGTGCCGGTGCAGGCCTTGCGGCGCTGGGTGCTCGGCCTGCCCGCCGGCCCGGCCGAGGTCGGCGCGCTGGACGGCGCCGGTCGACCGTGGTGGCTCTCGGGCGGCGGCTGGCGGATCGACATCGAGAGCTGGCAGGCGGTGCCGGCCACGCCGGCGCTCCCACAACGGCTGACCGTGCAGGGGCCCTCGCTGCGGCTGACGCTGCTGATCGATGCGTGGGAACTGCTGGCAGCCCCCTGCCAGATGGGCGGCAGCCGCGAATGAGCGCGGTCGGGGAGCTGCGCTACCCGGCGCCGGGCAAGCTGAACCTGTTCCTGCACGTGCGCGGCCGGCGCGCCGACGGCTATCACGAACTTCAGACCCTGTTTCAGTTCATCGACTGGTGCGATGTCGTCAGGCTGCGTCCGCTGGCCGGTGGCGAGGTGCGCCGGCCGCTCGGCCCCGCCGGTGTGCCGGCCGCTGCGGACCTCGCCGTGCGCGCCGCCTGCCTGCTGCAGCGGCACTGCGATTGCCGGCAGGGCGTAGAAATCCGCATCGACAAGCAGCTGCCCATGGGCGGCGGCCTCGGCGGGGGCAGCTCGGACGCAGCCACGGTACTGGTGGCGCTGAACCGGCTGTGGTCGCTGGGACTCGGCGAGGCCGACCTGCTGGCGCTGGCACTGACGTTGGGCGCCGATGTGCCGGTGTTCGTCGCCGGTCACAGTGCCTGGGCCGAGGGCGTCGGTGAGCGCCTGCGGCCGGCGCAGCCGCCCGAGATGCGGTATCTGTTGCTCGTGCCGCCCGTCCACGTCGACACCGGCGCCGTGTTCCGGGATGGCAGATTGACACGCAACAGCCCACCCGCAACAATGGAGGACTTCATGGCTGGACGAACGCGCAATGACTGCGAGGCGGTCGTTGCCCTGTTGCACCCCGAGGTCGGTGCGGCGCTGCAATGGCTGCGTCAGCACGCCGGGGAGGCGCAGCTGACGGGAACGGGCGCCTGCGTGTTTGCCCGTGTCTCGGGCCCCTCGGCCGCGTCGCTGCGTGCTCGGGCGCCGGCGAGGTGGTCGCCGCGGCTGGTGCGGGGCCTGAATGTCTCGCCGTTGCGGGCGGCGGCAGGTTCGTGACGCGGTGAATCCCGAATCTTGGGGTGTCGCCAAGTGGTAAGGCACGGGGTTTTGATCCCCGCATGCGCAGGTTCGAATCCTGCCACCCCAGCCAGACCGGATCGATCCCGTCGCCCGAGCGCGGCGGGATTTTTGTTTCTGTGGCGGTTTGATACGAGCGGAGCGCGGCCATGATGTCGTCAGGCGATAGCAAGTACATGCTGTTTGCGGGGCAGGCAACGCCGCAGCTCGCCGCCGCGGTGGCCGAGCGGCTGGGCCTGGCGCTCGGGCAGGCGCAGGTCGACCGGTTCAGTGACGGCGAGATCAACGTCGACATCCGCGAGAACGTGCGCGGCCGCGAGATTTTCCTGCTCCAGTCCACCTGCGCGCCGACCAACGACAACCTCATGGAACTGCTGGTGATGACCGACGCGCTGCGGCGCGCCTCGGCCCGTCGCATCACCGCGGTCATCCCCTACTTCGGTTACGCCCGGCAGGATCGCCGGGTTCGCTCGGCGCGTGTGCCGATCACGGCCAAGCTGGTGGCGAACATGCTGGTGGCGGCCGGCGTGCGGCATGTCGTCACGATCGACGTCCATGCCGACCAGATTCAGGGATTTTTCGACATCCCGGTCGACAATATCTACGCCTCCACGCTGATGCTGCACGATATCCACGCCCGCAACGAGCGCGACATCGTCATGGTGTCCCCGGATGTGGGCGGCGTGGTGCGGGCCAGGGCCGTCGCCAAGCGCTTGGACGATACCGATCTGGCGATCATCGACAAGCGCCGGCCGCGGCCCAACGAGGCGCAGGTGATGAACATCATCGGCAATGTCGAGGACAAGTTCTGTGTGCTGCTGGACGACATCGTCGATACAGCCGGCACGCTGTGCCAGGCCGCCGGCGCGCTGAAGCGGCAGGGGGCCCGCCGCGTGGTCGCCTACGCCACCCACGCCGTGCTGTCGGGGCGGGCAATCGACAATCTGCTCGGCTCCGAGCTCGACGAGCTGGTGGTGACCGATACGATCCCGTTGAACGAGGCGGCGAGCCGCTGCGACCGGATCCGCCAGCTGAGCGTGGCGCAGATCCTGGCCGAGACCATCCGGCGCATCACCACCGATGAGTCGGTGAGCTCCATGTATGCGTGAGTTTCTGTAGGCGCCGCAGCAGCGGCGTTTTCCGGCCCTGGTCGCGGGGCCTGGCAATCAGCCCGCCCGCTGTGGGCGGCAGGAGTGAAAGATGAGTGTGGAAACCTTCGAGGTGACCGCGGAACTTCGGCAGGACCAGGGGAAAGGTGCGAGCCGCCGCCTGCGTCGGGCCGGCAAGGTGCCAGCGATCGTCTATGGCGGTCATGGTGAGCCCGTGCCCGTAACGCTGGAGTATCGCGAACTCAAGCAGCATCTGGAGCACGAGGCATTCTACTCGCACGTGCTGCAGCTCAAGCTCGACGGCGCCAGCGAGCAGGTGATCCTCAAGGATCTGCAGCGTCATCCCTACCGGGAAATGATCTGGCACGTCGATTTCCAGCGCGTGGTCGCCGGCGAGGCGCTGCACGTGCAGGTGCCGCTGCATTTCGTCGGTGAGGAGAAGGCCGAGGGCGTGCGGCGCGGCGGCATCGTCTCCCGTCAGATCACGGAGGTCGAAGTCCGGTGTCTGCCGCGTGACATCCCCGAGTTCATCGAGGTGGACATCAGCGGGCTGGCCATCGGTGATTCGCTGCATCTGAGCGATTTGCGGGTGCCGGAGGGCATCACGCTCGTCAACCTGGCGGAGGACAGCGAGCACGATCGCACCGTGGTCGCCATCGTGCCGCCGCGGCTGCCGGAGGCCGAGGCCCCGGAGGCGGAAGGCGAGCCGGGCGCAGGCGAGGCCGCGCCCTAGCAGGGCCTCGCGACGAGCGTCGCTGTGGCCAGCGGACAGGCCGGCGTCGGCGCGATCGTCGGGCTGGGCAACCCCGGCGCGGAATATGCCGCCACCCGGCACAACGCCGGCTATTGGTGGGTGGACCGGCTGGCGGGCCGCCACGGATTGCAATGGCGCGAGGATCGCAAGCTCCGGGTCGCGGTGGCGACCTGGAGCGTGCCCGGCATCGGGCCGATCCGGTTGGCGCGCCCGACGGGGTTCATGAACCACAGTGGCGGTCCGGTCGCCGCGCTCGTGCGCTATTTCGACATCGCGCCGGCGCGGCTGCTGGTCGTGCACGACGATCTCGACCTGCCGCCCGGCACGGTCCGGCTGAAGCAGGGCGGTGGCCACGGCGGCCACAATGGCCTGCGCGACATCCACCGTCACCTCGGTCCCGACTATCTACGGCTGCGGCTGGGTGTCGGCCACCCCGGCCAACGCGAAGCCGTGGTCGGCTACGTGTTGGCGCGTCCCCCGGCCGATGAGGCAGCGGCCATCGAGGCCGCCATCGATCGCAGTCTGGCCTGCACCGATTGGCTGCTGCGCGGTGAGTTCGAGCGGGCGATGCAGCAACTGCACACGCAAGCGAGTTAACGCCATGGGCATCAAATGCGGAATCGTCGGCCTGCCGAACGTCGGCAAGTCGACCTTGTTCAACGCCCTGACCAAGGCCGAGATCGCGGCCGAGAACTATCCGTTCTGCACGATCGATCCGAATGTCGGCGTGGTGGCGGTGCCGGACCCGCGGCTGCATGCACTGGCGGGCATCGTCCGGCCCGAGCGCGTGGTGCCGACGACGGTGGAGTTCGTGGACATCGCCGGTCTGGTGGCCGGCGCTGCAGCCGGCGAAGGGCTCGGCAACCAATTCCTCTCGCACATCCGCGAGACCGACGCCATCGCCCACGTGGTGCGCTGCTTCGAAGACGCGGATGTGACGCATGTCTCCGGGCGCGTCGACCCGCTCGCCGATATCGACGTGATCGAGACGGAGTTGGTGCTGGCGGACCTGGCGACGGTCGGCCGGGCCCGACAGCGCTACGAGAAGCAGGCCAAGTCTGGCGACAAGCATGCCCGGCACATGCAGGCGTTGCTGGCCGAGGTCGAGGCGGAGCTCGACCAGGGGCGCGCGGTGCGGGCCCTGCCGCTGGATGCACAGGCGCGTGCCGATCTCCACGAACTGCACCTGCTGACCGCAAAGCCGGTGATGTACGTCGCCAATGTCGACGAGGCCGGCGAGGACCGCGCGAAGCTGGCGGCGGTGCGGGCACGGGCGGCGGCGGAAGGCGCCCAGGTGGTCGAGATCTGCGCAGCGATCGAGGCCGAGATCGCTCAGCTCGATGCCGTTGATCGGGATGCTTTCCTCGAGAGCATCGGCCAGCAGGAGCCGGGGCTGGACCGGCTGATCCGCGCGGGCTACGAGCTGCTGGGCCTCGGGACCTACTTCACGGCCGGACCGAAGGAGGTCCGGGCCTGGACGGTGCGGCGGGGTGCCACGGCGCCACAGGCGGCGGCGGTGATCCACACGGATTTCGAGCGGGGCTTCATCCGTGCCGAAATCGTCGGCTACGACGACTACGTCGGCTGTGGTGGCGAGACGGGCGCGCGCGATGCCGGCCGCTGGCGCTTGGAGGGCAAGGAATACGTGGTGCAGGAAGGGGATGTGATCCACTTCCGTTTCAACGTCTAGCTTGACAATTCCGGGCCCTGCTCCGAGAATTGCGCGCCCCGGTTCGATAGCCGGGAAGACCCAAGGCTAGGTAGCTCAGCTGGTTAGAGCGCATCACTCATAATGATGAGGTCGGCGGTTCGAGCCCGCCCCTAGCTACCAACTTCTCGATCCGCTCGTATCCTGTCGCTCCCTTCTGGCGCCCGCCGGACCAACGACAGCGCGGGCTGCCGGAGTGTCCCAATGACCTACGTCGTCACCGAAAACTGCATCAAGTGCAAGTACACGGACTGCGTCGAGGTTTGCCCCGTGGATTGTTTCCATGAGGGGCCGAACATGTTGGTGATCGATCCGGAGGAATGCATCGACTGCACCCTCTGCGAGCCGGAGTGCCCGGCCGAGGCCATCTTCTCCGAGGATGACCTGCCGGAGGATCAGGCGAAGTTCCTCGAGCTCAACGCGGAGCTCTCGCTGAAATGGCCGGTGCTGACCGAGCAGAAGGATCCGCCGGCCGACGCCGAGGAATGGGACGGCAAGCCCGGCAAGCTGGAGCTGCTCGAGCGCTGAGGCGCCGCTAGAAAGGCTTCGCCACCGCCAGCAGCACGATCGCGATCAGCAGCAGCGAGGGCGCCTCGTTCACGATCCGGTAAAAGCGACTGTCGTGGCGGTTGCGCCCGGCGCGGAAGGTCCGCATCAGCTGCCAGAGATAGACGTGGTAGGCCAGCAGCGCCGCCACCAATGCAAGCTTCAGGTGCAGCCACCCCATCCCGCGATACGCCGCCCAGGCGTAATCGATGAGCAGCCAGCCGCCGAACAGGGCCGTGCCCGTGGCGCCTATCGTCATCATCGTGTAGAGCCGCCGCTCCATCGTGATGAACCGGCTAATGCTGATCGTGTCGCTCGTCTCGGCGTGGTAGACGAATAGCCGCGGCAGATAGAACAGTCCGGCGAACCACGTCACCATGAAGACGATGTGCAGGCCCTTCACCCAGAGCATGGATTCTCCTCGGTCGGCCTAGCGGTAGGCCTTGTCGATCTGCTCGCGCGTGAGCACGCCATAGACACGCAGGCGCCCGGGCGCCACTTCGTTCTGCACCACCGCGGCGTCGAACTTGCCGCCGCCGAGGGCCTCGTACGCCTCCTGTAGGCTCGCCAGCAGGCTGACACTGACCGCCTGCAGCCGCGTGCCGGGGATGTTCAGCAGGTCGATGGACTCATCCGGCGCGCCTTCGGTCTCCGACAGATGCCGCGCGAGGTCCGCAGCGGCCAGCACGCTGTCGCGCCGCTCCCCGTCGCGTATCAGCAACCACAGCGGCTTGTGGCTCAGCATCTCCTGCGCCTCGGCACGCGTCAGCCGCGGGCCGGTCAGCTGCAGGGAGCGTTCCATGGCACTGGCCACGCCGATACGGCGCAGCGACTGTGACACCGGGTCGTTGCGATAGTCCATGCCCAGCAGTTGCACCAGGCCGACGTGCACCGGTGGGCGGCCGAAGACGCGGCGGTTCACCAGCATCGCGGTCACCACCGTCAGCATGCCCGGCAGCAGGATGTTGTGATTGCCGCTGAGCTCGAGCATCGAGATCAGGGCCGCCAGCGGCGCCTGCAGCACCGCGCCCATCATCGTCGCCATGCCGATCAGCGCGTAGAAGCCGGGAGCCGAGGTGTGGGCGGGCGCCACCGCCTGAGCCAGGCTGCCGCAGAGCAGGCCGCCCGCTGCGCCCATGACGAGCGTCGGGCCGATCAGACCGCCGGGGATGCCGAGGCCAACGGCGGCGACCGAGGCCACCAGCCGGCCCACCAGCAGTGCCAACGCGAGTCCGATGCCGAGCTGGCCGGCCAGCGCCTGGTTCAGGCTGTCGTAGCCGATGCCCATCGTCTGCGGTAGCCACAGGCCGATCAGCCCGCCGGTCAGGCCGGCGAGCAGCAGTCGCAGCCACAGCGGCCGGCCTTGCGCGCGGCGCGTCACGTACTGCAGCGAGAGCACGAAGGTGCCCGCGAGCGCGCCGAACGCCAGCCCGACCAGCAGCAGGTAGGGCAGCTCCAGCAGCGAGACGAGCTCGAGATCGCCCACCGCGAACACTGCGGCGCTGCCGAAGATCAGCCGGATGAGCACCGTTGCGGTGACCGCCGCCAGGATCACGGGCACGAAGCCGAAGATGGTGTATTCCATCATCACCACCTCCATCGCGAACACCACACCGGCAAGTGGCGTGTTGAACGAGGCCGCGATGGCGGCCGCGGTGCCGCAGGCGATCAGGCTGCGCAACGTGTTGTTCGGTACGTCGAGCGACTGACCCAGCAGACTGCTGGTGGCGGCGCCGAGATGGACGCCGGGGCCCTCACGGCCAACCGAGTGGCCGGAGACGATCGCCAGCGCGCCGCCGGCGAACTGCGCCAGCAGGTGCGAGGCGGGCAGCCGGCCCTGGTAATAGCCCAGCCGCACCAGTACGTGATTGATGCCGACCTCGCGCTCCCGCGGCCCGAGCCGGTAGAGCACCAGGGCGCAGCCGAGCCCGCCCAGCACCGGCAGCGCCAGCCGCGCCCAGTCGGGCAGGCTGACGTAGTCGTCTGGGTGGCTCATGCCGATCAGATGTTGCTGGGAAAGCTCGATCAGCAGGCGGAAGGCAGCCACCACCAACGCCGTGAGCAGGCCACACAACAGCCCGAGCAGCGCCAGCTGTACCGAAACGTCGGGGCTGGCGAGCCGCAGCCGCAGTTGCTCCAGCGACTGGGTGAGGCGGGAGCGGAGCGCGGCAGCGGCAGACATCCTGGCCAGTATGCCAGAGCGACCGCGGTGGTTTTCGCGGCACGGGTGGCCGGCTCTGCCATAATCCGCCGCAGTCGACAGTAAGGGAGGCGCGAGGATGATCACGGCGGGCATCGTGGGCGGCACCGGCTATACCGGTGTGGAGTTGTTGCGGCTGCTTGCCGCACACCCGGACGTGTCGCTGCGCGTGATCACCTCCCGCGGTGCGGCCGGCACCCGCGTCGGCGAGCTGTTCCCCAGCTTGCGTCGGGCGCTGGACCTGACGTTCAGCGCGCCCGATCCCGCGTTCCTGGCGGAATGTGACGTGGTTTTTTTTGCCACGCCGCACGCGACTGCCATGTCACTGGCGCCGGCGCTGCTGGAGGCGGGCAGCCGGCTGGTGGATCTGTCGGCCGACTTCCGCCTGCGCGATCCGGCGCAGTGGGCGCAGTGGTACGGTCAGCAGCACGCGGCGCCGACACTGCTGGCGGAGGCGGTGTACGGCCTGCCCGAGCGCAATCGTGCTGCGATCCGGCAGGCGCGGCTCGTGGCCTGCCCAGGTTGCTATCCGACCGCGATTCAGCTGGGGTTGCTGCCGCTGCTGGACGCCGATTGGGTGGATCGTGATTCGCTGATCGCCAGCGCTGCCAGCGGCGTCAGCGGTGCTGGCCGCGTGCCCAAGCTGGGGGCGCTGCTCACCGAGGCGGGCGAGAGCCTGTCGGCCTACGCCGTGGGCGGGCATCGCCACCTGCCGGAGATCGAGCAGCAGCTGGCGGCGTTTGCCGGCGGATCGGCGACGGTGACCTTCGTGCCACATCTGGCGCCGATGACACGGGGCATCCATGCCACGCTGTACGCCCGGCTACGCGAGCCGGTCTCCGAGGCGCAGTTGCAGTCTTGCTTCGACGCGGTCTACGCGGACGAGCCATTCGTGGACGTGCTGCCCCTTGGCAGCGTGCCCGCTACGCGCGACGTGCGTGGCAGCAATGTCTGCCGCCTGGCCGTGCATCGTCCGCAGGGGCGCGAGACAGTCGTGATCCTGAGCGCCATCGACAATCTGGTGAAGGGCGCGGCCGGTCAGGCGGTGCAGAACATGAACCTGATGTTCGGCTTGCCGGAAACGCAGGGCCTCGCCGTCACCGGCCTGGTGCCGTAGCGGCCATGGGCGGCCTCTGGCGCGGACTGCTGCTGCTGCTGCTCGTGGTACCGGGGGTGGGTGCGGGCGCCTTTCTGCTCGGGCGTGCCAGCGTGGAGGCGAGCGCCGGTGACGCGCAGGCCCTGCGATCGGCACCCGCCCTGCGCGAGGCGCTCGCCCGGCTGCAGACCGCCTATGCGGTGGATCAGGCTGCCTTCCAAGCGCTGCAGCAGGACTATGCCGAACTGCAGGAACAGCTGCTGGTGCTGGATCGGGAGTTAACGCTCTACCGGGAGGTCGTCGATGCCGGGCCGGCGCCAGGAATCCGCATCCTCGATATGACGCTGCAGCCGGCCGCGGCGGCGCAGGGCTGGCAGTTCGAGGTGAGCCTGATGCGCAGCAGCCTGGACGCGGAGGCGGCCAGCGGCGAAATGACGCTGACCGCCTATGGGTGGAACGAAGGCCAGTCGGAGCTGCGCAGCGAGCGGTTGCTGGAGCGGGCGCAGACCTATCGCCTGCGCGATTACCAGCAGCTCCAGGGGACGTTCACGCTGCCGCCGAACTTTCGACCGGAACGGGTCGAGGTGGTGCTGAAGTCGCCCGGCGGTGGGCGGGTCAGCCGGGCGTTCGACTGGGAGCGTCTGGCGCATATGGGGCAGGTGATCTCGGCTGAGCCTCCCGTCGGCTACAATGGGGCATCCGATTCATGAGGGAGCATCACGCCATGCAGTCCAGCGACAATACGCCGGTCACCTTCACGGATGCGGCCGCCGGCAAGGTGCGTCAACTGCTCGAGGAAGAGCCGAACAAGGACATGAAGCTGCGCGTGTTCGTATCCGGCGGTGGCTGTTCCGGTTTCCAGTACGGCTTCACCTTCGATGAGAGCATCCTCGACGGTGACGCAGCGGTCGAGAACGGCGGGGTGACGCTGCTGATCGATCCCACCAGCATCCAGTATCTGCAGGGCGCTGAGATCGACTACAGCGACGGCCTGCAGGGCGCCCACTTCGTCATCCGTAATCCCAACGCCACGACCACCTGCGGCTGCGGCTCTTCGTTCTCCGTCTGAACCCCTCGCCTGCGCCGGGTGTGCTAACAGCTAGGTAGGTAGATCGCGCCGAGCGGTGCGGACCGGCGGGCCCCAGTGGCGCCCGGCGCGTTGCCGGGCTCGCCCCGCAGGCGGCGGTGGGCCAGCCAGGCGAAGGCGGCGGCCTCGACCATGTCCGGATCCATCCCGTAGGCGGCAGTCGAGGCGAGCTGCTGGTCCGGCAGTTGCGCCGCCAGCCGCTCGAGCAGGAAACGATTGCGACTGCCGCCACCGCACACCAGCAGCAGCTCGGTTGCGGGCTGTTGCCGCTGCAGTGCCCGTGCCACGGACACCGCGGTCAGTTCGGTCAGCGTGCGTTGGACGTCGGCCGGCGGCAGGGTGCTGCTGCCGAGCCGCGTGCGCAGCCACGGCCAGCCGAACTGCGTCCGGCCCGTACTCTTGGGCGGCGCGATGGTGAAGTAGGGCTCGTCCAGCAGGCGTTCGAGCAGGGCGGTATCCAGCGAGCCGCTGCGGGCCCAGGCGCCGTCGTGATCGCAGGGCCGCTGCAGGTGATGCTGCGCCCACAGATCAAGCAGCGCGTTGGCGGGTCCGGTATCGAAGCCGGTGATCGTTCCCGACGGCGGCAACAGCGTCAGGTTGGCGATGCCGCCGAGATTGAGCACGGCGCGCGCCTGGGCGTCGCTGGCGAACAGGCAGGCGTGAAACAGCGGGACCAGCGGCGCGCCCTCGCCGCCGGCGGCGATGTCGCTGCGGCGAAAGTCGGCCACCACCGGCACACCCAATTCCGTGGCCAGCAGCGCCGGATTGCCGGCTTGCAAGGTGCGGTTGCGCGTACCGCCGAGCTGGTGGCGCAGGGTCTGACCGTGGCTGCCGCAGGCGGCGAGCTGTGCCGGAGAGACGCGTTGTGCGATCAGGAAGACGCGTGCCGCGGCGGCGAAGGCCTCGGCAATGGCGTCATCCAGCGCCAGCATCTGGTCGACCGAGCCACCGTCGCTCGATTCGACCACCTGCTGGATGGCGGACTGCAAGGCCGTCGATAGCGGCTGTTCGCCGCTCGCGACCAGAACAGGCCGATCGCCGCCGCAGTCCAACAGGGCGAGATCGATGGCGTCCGCACTCGTCCCGGAGATCAGGCCGAGGTACAGCGCCTTATCCATGGTGGATCAGGGCTGGCGGGCGGCGACCTGCACGCCATTCGGCGCGTCGAGTTGCGCGATCAGCGGTGCCGCCTGACGATCGAAGCGGGTCTTCTCCTTGCCGCGCAGGCGCTCGGCGATCGAGAAGGTGATCTTGAGCGGGTCCCGATGCTCGCCATTGACGCGGAATTCGTAGTGCAGGTGCGGGCCGGTCGCCAGGCCGGTGGAGCCCACCGCGCCAATGAGTTCGCCCTGTTTGACCCGCTGGCCGAGTTTCAGGCCGGACGCGAAGCGACTCAGGTGCGCGTAGAGCGTTGAGTACTGACTGCCGTGATCGATGATCACCACGTTGCCGTAGCCGCCCTTGCGACCGCGGAACACCACCTTGCCGTCACCCGCAGCGCTCACCGGCGCGCCGTGGGGAGCGGCATAGTCCACACCCTTGTGCGCCCGGATCTTGTTCAGCACGGGGTGGCGCCGGCGCAGGTTGAACGGCGAGCTGATGCGGGTGAATTCGACGGGGGTGCGCAAGAAGGCCTTGCGCAGCGCCTTGCCGTCAGGCGTGTAGTAGGCGACGCTGCCGTCGTCGTGCGTGAAGCGAATCGCCTGGTGCGTGCGTCCCCCGGTGGTGAACGACGCGGCGAGCACGTCGCCTGTTCCCACCTGCCGATCCTCGGCCAGCATTTGCTCGTAGACGACCGAGAAGTGGTCGCCGCTGCGCAGGTCGAGGGCAAAGTCGATATCCCACTTGAAGATCTTGGCGATCTCCATCGTGGTCTGATCGGCTAGACCGGCGCGGCTTGCGGCGGCGTAGAGCGAGGAGTCGATCGTGCCCCGCGCGACTCGCTGCTCGCGGTGCACCTCGGCGGCATCGACCTGTGCGGCAAAGCCGGTGGCGGTCTTCGATACCTGCAGCGTATGGATGGGATCGAGTTCGCGGCGCAGGCTGATGAGCCTGCCCGCCTCGTCGAGCAGCAGCTCGAGATGTTCGCCGGCGCGCAATGAGCTGATCGTCTTGCCGTACTTCGGCAGGTTGCTCAGTGCCAGCCAGTCCTCTCGCGGCAGGCCGAGTCGGCTGAACAGCCGGGAGAGGGTCTCGCCCGGTTCCACGACAACCGCGCTCCAGGCGTCGGCGGGACTGGCACCGAGCGGGGCGATAGATGCGCCGGTGGGCGGCGCGATATAAGGTTGTCCGTCGTCCGGCGGCTGCGTCGGCAATTCCAGCGTCGCCAGCCGGGGCCCCTCATCCGCACCGTGATTCGCGTTGGCAAGATAGCCGCCGCCAGCCAGCAGGACCGCGCCGAGCGGCAGTGAATAGATCAGGGCACGTAGTTTTCGTCCGAAGGAAGCGGTTCGAAGGGCATCCAACTGAAGATTGCGCCGCGGTGTGCTCATCGCCACTGTCACGTCCTGTGCGAGGTTGCCGGTACCATAGCCGCGTCGTCCGCGGGAATCAACGCGATCCGGCGGGGAGTTGTCGGCCGCCTTCCGGGACTTACGGGCCGAACTTCGCGTACTTTGGTAATCAGTGGGATAGGGCACGGGATCATCACCGATGGCAGGAACGTTCACAGTCGATCAAGCGTTCGATGTCCTCACCGCGGGCGTCGAGAGCGTCATCGCGCCGGACACCCTTCGGGCCAGACTGGACGAAGGCCGCCCGCTGCGGATCAAGGCGGGCTTCGACCCCACTGCCCCGGATCTGCATCTCGGTCACGCGGTGTTGCTGAACAAGCTCAGACAGTTTCAGCAGTTCGGCCATCGAGTGCTGTTCTTGATCGGCGATTTCACTGCGTCCATCGGTGACCCGACCGGCAAGAGCGTGATGCGTCAGCCGCTAACCGCCGAGCAGATCGCCACCAACGCGCAAACCTATAGTCGACAGGTGTTCCGCATCCTCGATCCGGCTGCCACCGACGTCGTCTTCAACTCGACGTGGATGGGGCAGATGTCTGCCGCCGACCTGATCGGCCTGGCTGGCAAGGTAACCGTGGCGCGAATGCTGGAGCGGGACGACTTCAGCAAGCGCTATCGCCAACAGACGCCGATCGGCATCCATGAATTTCTCTATCCGCTGATCCAGGGCTGGGATTCGGTGGCGCTGCAGGCCGACGTCGAACTCGGTGGCACCGACCAGACCTTCAACCTGCTAATGGGCCGGCAGCTGCAGGAGGATGCGGGGCAGTCGCCGCAGATCGTGATGACGTTGCCGATCCTGGAGGGGCTTGATGGGCACAACAAGATGTCGAAGTCGCTCGGCAACTTCGTCGCACTGGAAGATCCACCGGCGGATATGTTCGGCAAGCTCATGTCGGTGTCCGACGAGCTGATGTGGCGTTATCTCTCCTTGCTGAGCAAGCAGCCAGCCGGGGTGCTCGAGGACTGGCGGCGGCAGGTGGAGGCAGGCCTCAATCCCAGGGACATCAAGCTGCGGTTGGCGCGAGAGATGGTCGATACACTACATGGCGCGGCATCGGCCGAGCGGGCACAGCAAGACTTCATCGACCGGTTCCAGCGCCACCGCCTGCCACGGGCCGAGGATCTGCCGCTCACGTTGGTGCCTGCACCAGAGGGTGCACTGCCGTTGCCGCGCCTGTTGAAGCAGGCCGGGCTGGTCAGCAGCACGTCGGAGGCACTGCGTGTTCTGCGCCAGGGCGGCGTGCGGATCGGCGGGGAAAGGGTCGTTCAGGATGACATTCTCATCCAGGACGATCAGGAGCGACTCATCCAGGTCGGCAAGCGCCGTTCGGCACGCGTTCGTCTCGATCTGCAAGGGGGTTGACCATATCCTTGTGGCGCCTATAATGCGCCGCTCGAATGACGAGGCGGTCAGTTGACACCGGTCGCCAATCGGGTTCGACCCCTCTGGGGCGGGCCGCAAGGCCTGACCGGAAGGGGTTGACGAAGGCGGGGGGCGGCATATAATTCGCTCCTCTCGCGACGCCGGCCTGAAGGGCAGGCAGCAGAAAACGGATCGAAGGCGGTTGACGCCAAGATCCACGGAAGATAAGATGGTCTGCTCCGCAAAACGCGGAACACCAAAGCACCGCCAAGCGGTCAAGGCGAAAGCCTCGAGTCATTAAAAACATAGATCAAGTAGCTTATGTGGGCGCTTGCGTCAAATATGCGCTAATGCATTATGGTCGATTTAATCGACTTTGAGTTTAGTCCGACTATGTCGGGCAAATGGTTCAAACTTAAGAGTTTGATCCTGGCTCAGATTGAACGCTGGCGGCATGCTTAACACATGCAAGTCGAACGGCAGCGCGAGGAAGCTTGCTTCCTTGGCGGCGAGTGGCGGACGGGTGAGTAACGCGTAGGAATCTACCTTGTAGTGGGGGATAACCCGGGGAAACTCGGGCTAATACCGCATACGCCCTACGGGGGAAAGCGGGGGATCTTCGGACCTCGTGCTATTGGATGAGCCTGCGTCGGATTAGCTTGTTGGTGGGGTAATGGCCTACCAAGGCGACGATCCGTAGC
>PVBE011756549.1_pt1 | contig 31711 bp, 29 predicted proteins | sample 1631181 | NCBI WGS metagenome assembly PVBE01 (sample SAMN08397723, study PRJNA350692) | Marine metagenome, whole genome shotgun sequencing project. | isolation source: water | place: Pacific Ocean | collected 2012-04
CAATTGAATATTTCAAGATTTTGGAAAGGTTTGAGTTGAGGTTTTGGCTCAGGTTATCATCCTGGGCGACTAGGACGATTCATTAAATGATTGAATATTATCTTCAATATTTATTTTTTGGTATTTAGTTAATTCAACCCCTCTTTCAGATGAAAGGTCAAGCTGATAATTGAATTGAAAATCATCATTTTCTAAGGGTTCAAAATTATGCTGAATGGGGTTTCCAGACTTTCTTGCCATGTCTATTAAACCTAATCCAGCGCCTCCTTTATTAGAAAACTGTCCAGACTGAAGTATTTCTTTATAAAGAGTTTTAAGCTGATCAGCATTAAGCTTATTTAATTCTTTAAGCTTTGAGCTTAAAAACTCATGTGCTTTTTTATTTATTCGATTAGATGAAAAAATATTTAAACTATCCTCAATACTTCTTACACCAAAGAAGTCATTGCTTTTTTCTTCTTGGCCTCCATGTCTTACAATGTTTTGAAAAACTTCTATCATCAAAAATGATAGTCTTTTTTTAACTGTCTTATGATTGTCGTGCTCAGCTAAAGCAACGATATGCTCAGAAAATGAATCTGAAAACATTCCCTGGTAGAACATACTGATTAGATCATTAGAAAAATGTTCATTTAAAGCATATATTTTACTTAAATAATTAATAGTTAATTTTTAATTCATTAGGTGATCATCTCCATATAGCTCAAAATAATCTTCAGGTTCATTTAAGAGATATTCATATTCGCTTTGGAACATTCTAGAGAGTAATTGTTTAATCTGTCGTTCTTCAAAAACATCTATGTTTTGCCTGTTATTGTTAGCATAACTTTCAATTAATTTAATACAAAGCCTTTCATATTTCGTTAAATTTTTGGCTTCTATATCAATTTTCCATTTTTCCATTTGATAATGATGTGTGAAATCTAATTTATTAAATGAAATTATATAATTTTTAATATGTTGACTAAATTTTTGTGTTTAATTTTTCAACTATTTTAACCATTGCCAATGTATCCATCTTACAATAAGCAAGTAAATTCTCTCTAATTTGATCAATGTTATTAGTAATATTATTTGTTATTAATTGTGAAAAAGTATGACTAGCTAAACCTCCATCCTGGATATTAAGGTTTTTATAAGAAAGCTCATTAACAAGAGCTGGAAGAACTTTTTTGATTGAATGAGATCCTTTCATTTCTTTAGTGTAGTACCATTTTTTTTGAAAAGGGGTCATAAGATCTTTTAAGCGATTAATGATGTTTGTTAATTGTGTTTTGTATGAAGGAAATGCATCAATTAGCTCTTTTAGTCTTCCTTTTTCAAAGCTAATGTTATAAACTAAAACATCTCCATGACCTTTACACTCCAATATTAGATTTTCGATAAAATCTACTCTTGGATCAGATCCATTTGATTTAGCAAGGAATTCAAAATGAATTGGTTTTTTACTTTTAGATTCTTGTACGTGAAGTGAATATTGAAAAACCAGTTGTTGATAGGGTTTTGTGTTGTCAAAAATTGGTATGGCAGTACTAAAAGTTTCAAAGTCTAAAAAATAAAGTGGATATTGGAGATTAGATAAAAAATTTATAATCTCTGTTTTGTTAATGACCTCTTTATTATTCAATTCACATTGAATTTGCATTTTTTGATTCTTACTAAAAGAAACCCCTAAAGGAATATCTTCAAATTTGATAATGTTATTGTTATATAGCTCAATTTTTTTTTCCAAGTTTAAATTTGAAATGTCAAATATTGAATAGGAAGGGATATGCTTCCAGCAGTGCCCAGTGAAATCACAACTGTAGGGAGATGTGCAATGAGTTCCTATATCTATTTTAGGTATCTCAGTTTTAGTTAAAACATTTTTGAGTTCTTTAATCTTATTTGGAATAATTGAAAGCTGTTTTAATACATGATCATGAACTGATTCAGTACTAAAAAGTTCATTTAGCTTTAATTCCCCTTGTTTATAATACTGATTGTTAATATAAACTATACTTACATCTTTAAGGGTAACACCTGAATTTTGTATTACATAAGTTTGTATGGTAGCGTCCATTATATGAGTTGTAGATACACTGGTCGAGCTTTTTACTTCATATGCTTTCCATCCCTCTTCATCTTTTACTAGAATGTCAAGTATTGCAAGAACACCTTTATATTGAAATGCTGCTTCATAAATTACTTTTTGACCTTTTTTGATCAGGTCTTTAGTTCTAGTTAAAGCTCCACTGAAATCATAGAAGCTTTGTGTAGTGCAATCTATCCCACCAGGAAAGAGGTTCTGAGCCAATTCACCAACTTTTGACCCTTGCTCAAAGATGGCTAGCTGCATTTCTGATAATTGGTCTCTGAGGTTTTTATGATGTTTATTTAAATGAAGAGATTTATGACATTTCAATCCTCTAATAAAAGTTGACTTGGATAATAGATGTTTTTCCATTAATAAAAGATAATTTTAATTGGTTAGAATATTATAATCAACAATTTCTTGTTGTGTCATCCAATGAATGTTATCTGCATTGGCAGCGTTAATAATGAAGAAATAAAGATCTTCTGCTTCTTGCTGTGTTAGACCAATACTAGTATAAAAATCAATATATGGTTTATGCTCATTGTCATCAACTGGATAATCAGTAGCTTCACTATTTCCGTCACTCCAAGAATGTACTCCTATTTTTGCGCCTGACTCCATAGTTCTAATACTTCCAGCAAGAAAAAAATCAACTGCACCTGATTGTATTTTACCAGTAGGAGGTAAATGTGTATTTATTGCATGTTCTTTTAAATTTATAGCAGCTTTAAACATTTCTTCATCATTTCTTGACCCCGGACAATCTTCCATGATAATTAATTTGATATTTGGATAATTAGAAACTAATTTTTCAAAGTGTTGATCTATTCTGCTCCCCATGTCACCATTCATAACTACCGTTGTGTCATTAGAAACATAAAATGGTCCAAATCGATCCATATAACCTTTTTTGCAAGAATTTAATGAGGTGGTTACACTAATGGAAAGAATAATGACAATAAAAAAATGATTAAGAAGTTTCATCGTTATTTAAGGTTGATGAGTTTTTGATTATAAATTTTGTTTCTCTTATCTTTAAGAATTATATAATATAAACCACTATCCAGTGGGTATGTAATATTGATTTTCCTTTCATTTAGATCATATACTTTATGTATTTCCTTTCCCTGATTATTAACAATTGTGATCTGAATAGGTGGTTTGACTTTCTTATGTAATTCAATTGAAAAATTTGAATTTGAAGGATTTGGATAAATCTTGATCATTTCAGATAAATTTGTTTTTTCAGGATCTATAGAAGTGATAATTCCATTTATTTGATCAACTACATCATTGCAATTGCCTAGCTCATAAAAGTCAACAGTGATAAAATTTGGAAATTTATTTTTTTCTTGTTGGCATTGAAGTACCCTGTTAATAAAATAAGGATTAGCATTAACTATAGCCGATTGAGATTCATCACCAGTACCTAATACACTATTGGTTACAAAATGATTTAAAATAAATAGATCATTAATGGAATCTCCTCTGTTGAAGTTACAGCTAAAATCATTTTGACTATGATTGGTGTAGTGTGTTTCTACCGCATGATCCCATACATAGTGATACCATCCCTGATTACTGTTGGCGTCATCTACATCAGAAAATATAACTAAACGTTCATCACTATTGATCATAGTTTGTAATGTAGGCCAATTATTACCAAGAGTGTGTGAGTATAAAAATGGCATTAATCCTGCTTGAGTAAGTTCATATTCAATTTCGTTTGCAGTTGTATAACATTCTAAAATAATTGTAATTATTTCATTTGGGTGGGCATCTAAAAATGATTTTATATCTATTAAATAATCTAAAAATGGAGCAGAGCCCAAAATAGAGGTGCCATGATATACTGTTGGAGTCCCAAAAACATCATATACATCAATCATTAAACCTCTTACACCATCATTTAATTGAGTAGCTATATTTAAGTTTTGGTTTGGTAAGCTGAAATTATCCTCATCAGAATTAAAGGCGTTATGGGTTGTGAGGTATGCTACTTCATTGTATTTTTTATTACATAATAATGTAGATCCATTGCATTGGCCATATATATAAAAAGTAATAATAGAAAATTGAAAAAATAGCACAAAAAAACACTTCATAGTATTAAGATAATTTGATGAAATTATTTATTGCATCTGATAAAACTGTTAAATTATATGGCTTGGTGATAAAATGACTGATTCCATATTTTTTCTTTAAGATATTTTCGTTATTAAATTTATTGGCACTTAAAAATATAATAGGTATTTGTGAATAGTTTGATTTTAATTTTCTTATCCTTTCAGAGGTTTCTAGACCTCCCATTTCAGGCATTTCTGCATCCATAAGAATTAAGTCAAAATTGTTATTTTTTAGTATATCTAAAACTTCTAAGCCATTGTTAGCAATAGTTATTTTTGTATTCCAATCATTGATGATTTTTTTAATTAATAGTTGATTGACTTTGTTGTCTTCTGCTAGTAATATAGATCCTGATCCCTTTAATTTTTTATAAGTTATTTGTTTTTGGGTTAATGTTTTTTCTCCTTTATCAAGTATGATGAAAAAGCTAAAAGTACTTCCATAACCAAAATTACTTGTGGCAGTTATTTCACCATTCATTAGGTTTACCATTTCTTTAGTAATAGATAACCCTAAACAAGTGCTTAAAATTCCTGATTTTTTTTTCTCTTCTATTAAGTTATAAGGCTTAAAAATATCTTTAATAACTTCTTCTTTTATGCCTATTCCAGTATCAGAAACTTCAAATTCAATTTTAATCTTGCTATCACTGATTTCATTTAATTTCAATCTAGAATGAACTTTCCCCTTTTCAGTAAACTTTATGGAGTTTCCAATTAGGTTTCTGAAAATCTGTTTTATACGATTGAGATCTCCGTACACATATTGATTTTGAAATTCTGCTTCAAATGTAAATTCAACTTCTTTGCCTACTATTGATCTTAGCGATTTACATACATGAATGTAAGTTTGATTAATATTGAAGTTTTCTTTATTAAGATAAATGTGTTTCTTTTCAATTTTAGATGTATCCAAAACATCATTTACAATATCAAGCATAGAATAAGATACCTCTTTAATGATTTTTTGATATTCAAATTGTTTTTTAGATAAAGCAGTTTCTTCAAGTAATTCATTATATCCAATAATAGAAGTGAGAGGTGTTCTTAATTCGTGGCTCATGGAAGTGAAAAAATTTGATTTTACTTCAATTGCATTTTCTGCTAATTCCTTAAGTTTAAGGTTTTCTAGATATTTTTCTTGAAGCTCATTTTGCTTTTTATTTAAAATGTCAAGTTGATAACCACCATAAGAAGCAAAAAGCCCTAGAAAAATAGGGGCTGTGCCAATGATCCATAATAAAGAGGATTCTTGATGAATAAAAATAACATTTTCAATTGTCCAATTGTTTGTCTCGTACATTGTTATGCCAATGGCAATTATTGGAAAAAAAACACCAAATATTATCCCATATAACAAGTAATTATAAATATTTTTCTCAAAAGGAGCTTTCACTTTATTAAATAAGATTAGTAATAAAAATAATCAATTTATATTGATTGATTTATAAATCCTTAGATATGTGTTTGTTTTAACAATAATTGAATTTTTTAGATTATTGCTGTTTAGTTGATTAATCATTAACTATTTAATATTATAACCGTTGCCTGATTTATGCTGAATTGAATTAACATTTTCTTATTTATGATGTGAGTGCTTTGAAGTTAATTGCACACATAAATTGAATAGTAAAGACTAGCTTTTGAATAATTTAAATTTCAACAGCCATAATTAAAATATCATCAACTTGCTCATTGTCTTCCCTCCAAGTATTAAAGGTGTCATTAAATATTTTTTCTTGATTTTTAAGAGGGGTGTTTGATAAACTCAAGATCAATTCATTCAATCTTTTTAAAAGAAATTTTTTATTTTTTGGACCTCCAAATTGATCAACATAGCCATCCGAAAACATATATATTCTATCTCCTTTTTTGATTGGGATGTCAATTTCAGTAGGTTTTTCTCCTCTCTTAGTCATGTCACCAACTGAGCACAAAACAGGATTATAGGTGTTAATTTTGCCATTAGATAGTAGTATGATAGGTCTGCCAGCCCCAGAAAAATGAAAGTTATTATTGGTTTTATTAAAAATACAAATTGAAAGATCTATACCATCATAGCTTATTGAATTTTCATCTTTATTCATGGCATTGTAAATTCCTATATCAAGAAGCTCAATTGTTTTTGCTGCAGATTTAATTTCGGGTCCCAAAATAATTTGATTTAACAACTCACTTCCAAGCATCGACAAAAATGCCCCGGGAATGCCATGTCCTGTACAATCAGCAGTTGCAATGATCATGTGTTCCTTTTTTTGTTTGAACCAATAAAAATCACCACTTACAATGTCTCTAGGGTTATAATAGATAAAATTGTCGCTAAAATATTCATCTAGGACTCTTTTCTTTGGTAGTACAGATTCTTGAATGGTTTTTGCATAAAGGATACTATCTGTTACATTTTTATTTTTTAATTCTATTATTTCTTTCTGATTTTCTACTTTTTCTTTTTCAGTATTAAGCTCTTGTGTTCTAATGGCTACCTTATATTCTAAGAGTTTTTTATCTTTTCTAATTTTGAGTGTTCTTAGACGCATGATGATTAGAAATATAATGATGATTGAGATGAAGCTAAGTATGTAAAACCATAAGGTGTTCCAAAATGGTGGGGAAATCTCAAATTCATATGTTTTAATATCAGACTCATATTGATCTCCATTTATAGCTTTTACTTTGAAGGTGTATTTTCCAGGAGGTAAATAAGAATAGGTTGCTGATGTGCTTTTACTCCACGGAGACCATGTGTTATCAAAATTAGCAAGCATGTATTGGTATTTTACCTGATGAGGGTTTGTGAAATGAAGTCCTATGAAATTAAATGTGATATGATTTTCATTGTGTTTAAATTTAGTTTTTGAAGATGATATAGTTTCACGTAGAAATAACTTTTTTTCAGTAATATGTAGAGATGGGGGAGTAGTATCTTCACTTAAATCTTTAGAATTACATTGAATAACTCCTTTTATGGTGCCAAACCATAAATTACCATTTTTGTCTATAAATTTTGCGTTTTGATTGGTTTCTATACCTATAAATCCTTGATTTAAGCCATAGTGTTTAAAAAGATTTTTTTTGTTTTTGGGGTCAGGTGTTGAAGTAATTGGCATCATGTCTAACCCTGTATTTGTTCCAGTCCATATATTTCCAATATTGTCAGCTATCACTAAATAGGGATTGTCAGAGCTTAATCCATTTTCACTTGAAAATTGTATACATGTATCTCCATTATATTTGAATATGCCTCCGCCTATAGAACCGATCCATAATTTGTTTTGAGTATCTTCAGTTATTGATCCAGCTCTAAGATTAAATAACCCTTGATCTTTATTAATGTCATTGAATTCATGGCCATTCCAGTAGGATATCCCAGAGTCATTGCTTCCAAAGTAAACGAAGCCTTTACTATCAACAAAAACTGTCCAAAAATTATTGCTACATAAACCATTGTTTTTATCATATGTTTTTAATGAATATTCTCCATTATTTAAAGATAATTTTGTGATTCCATGATAAAGACTAGCTAGCCATATATTTTTATTATGATCTTCAGCAATACTTATAATAAAATTATTGGATAACCCATTGGAAATTGTAAAATGCTTAATGATGTTAAATTTACTGTCTAAAAGGAAAACTCCATTGTCTGTTCCTAGCCAGATTAATAATCTACTATCCTGAAAGATGTAATTTACATTTTCAAATTCTATATTTATTAAATCAGAAAGATGAATAACATTTTTTAAAGATAAATTAGAGTTATCATGAAATTCTAAAATATCAACAGAGTGATCACCTGAGACCCATAATCTTGATAAATGATCCATGCAAACAGATGTGACTTGATCATTTTTTATACCTTGAGATTGATCGAAAGTTTCAAAATTTGCTGGTACTAATTGAGAAAGTCCTGTACCACTTAATCCAAACCATATATTACCTTCACTGTCTTCAAGGATGCAATTGATATCATCATTAGGAAGACCATTTTTTTTATTGATATATTGTTTTTTGTCATTAACAATAGATAAAGCACCATTTTCATTGTTTAGCCATATTTCTCCTGATTTACATACAACTAATTGGTTGTATGTGTCAGATATTGAAATGTCTTTTTTAAAATGATCATTAGAAATAATTTTTAGAGCATCTTTGGTTAGGATATATAGTAAACCATGTTCGTCCCAATCAAAATCCCAAATATATTCTTCTTCAAGAATGATGTTTTTTAATTTCAAATCATTTCCTAAAATTTGTAATCCTTTGTTTGTGGCGATGTATAATTCTCCATTTTTAGATTTAATTTGAAATTTCTGTAAATTTTCTTTAAAATCAATTTTATATGATTTAATAATTTTATGTGAATAAGTATGGTAATAGATGGAGTAAATATTTTTAGATGTTGAATCTTCAGATCTTGTAATTGAGATAACTCCATCTTTCCATTTAGTTAATGAAATAACAGAGTATTTTTCTTCAGTTGTACTTGTCTTAACTATTCTCCCATTATTAATACAAGTAAAACCTTCGAACCTATGCCCTAGCCATATATTGTTATTTTTATCCTGACAGATATTCAGTACATGGTTTCCTGCAAGACCATCTTTTTGATTTAAATTTAAAAATTCTATTCCATTGAATTTTGCAACACCTCCTTGAGTTCCAATCCAGATAAAGCCTTTGTTATCTTGAAATATATTATAAACAGTAGCCTGAGGAAGACCATTTTCTAGGGTGAAATTTCTAAAATTAAAATGCTGTGAAATCCCATTAAGGAAAAAGAATAAGAAAGTAATATTTAATAGTACTTGTTTCATTGAATTTCTGAATCTTGAAGGGGTTTGGCAAATATATCATTTTGTAAATTGAACATACTAATTCATTAGGTGTAATATTATTTATATAAGAATTATAATTATTATGAAAACAAAAGCATTATTGGCAATTATATATTTAAATATTTTTGTAAATAGTTTATTTGCTCAAAACAACCATGATCATGAAATATTATTAATAAATCATGATTGGATATTAATAGACAAGTATCAAATAGATAAAAATAAAAAGTTATTGGGTTCTTATAAAATGGTATTTACCAATGAGAAAAAATATTGGAGACCTGGATATAGAATATGCCTAAAAAACAATGGTGAGTTAACAGCAGGAAGTGTGCCGTTATGTGGGACTGGCCCACAAATGTGGAGTAGTGTGAAAGGATATTGGGAGTTGTTAATGGAAGATAGAATAGTTTTTCATTATAATGAAAATGAAATTCATTATATGAATATGAATCCTCCATCAGAAAAAAAGGAAGTTGAATTTACTCCGAGAAAAGAAATCTATGAATTAACAGTAATTAATGATTATTATATAGGCTTGAATCTAATTGTAGAATAATTTAATTTTTTATAAACTTTTTGCTAAGTATTCCTTTATTGCTTTTGATAATTATCAAATAAGTTCCTGAATAATAATCATTAACATCTATTGCAATGTTTGACCTTTCATTAACTTGAAAGCTTTCAATTAGTCTTCCAGATATGTCAAAAATTTCTAGGTGCTCTGTTTTTATAGAGTTGCTCAGAATTATATTAATTAAGTGATCTGCTGGGTTAGGATACATTGACCACAAGTTATTAGTATGTACTTCTATTCCAACAGTATAAACATAAATAGGAGAAGAATAAGAACAACCATTTGAATCTGTGATAACAACTGAGTAATTTCCAGATTGATTAGGGCTGTATATGTCACTATTAGCTCCATTAATTAGATTGCCGTTGTTATACCATTGAAGTGTCCATCCCAAGGGAGCTGCTGATGAGTAAAGATCAAGATTCATATCCATATTAATTGGTACAATAACATTTGAATCACAGTAAACAGCAAAAATCGTATCTGAAGAAGTTGCACAGCCATAATTATTAAATGCAATTACATGATAATATCCAGTTTCTGAAATAGTATCTATGGGATTAGTGTGACCAGCTAAAATAGTATCATTAATGTACCATTGTAATCCATACTGTGAAGAGTCAGAAGAAAGGACGTAGTTCAAAGGGTCAAAATTAATATTAGGTTGCCCGGGATAATCATAAATGTTAATAGTGTCTATGCTTTGGACAGAAGGTATTGGGTAAATCTGCTGATAGCCTATGTTGTAAGAAATATCTGCATAGCTTCCAGCGCTACAATTTCCACACCCACTAAGGTTTATTATGTGTGAACCAATAAAATCATCTGTGCCATAGGTAAATTCAGCAGTATTACTTGAAGCGGCAGTTTCATCAGCATCTAATACAGCTATTTCATAACTGTTATTTTGATCTAAATTAATATTCATGGTCCATGTAATAGGTCCATCATCATTATAAGAATAATTAGATTGGTAGATTAGGTTTCCATTTTCATAAAGTATAAAATAAGGATCTGGTTCATTCCCATTTAATATTTCCCAACCCCATGGCCAACCTGTCCAAGTTTCAGTTACACTTAAAATGGACACACTAGTTAAAGTGTAAAGGTCAATAGTGTCTAGGTTATTATAGGCTTCATATGTTACAACGTATTGCCCAGGGGTATTGTATTGCTGGCTGGGAGGGTTTTCAAGTGTGCTGGTATTTCCATTTCCAAAATCCCAATAATAGGCAAGCTGACCTAGATTAATATTGTTGAAATCTACATTCACAGGTAAACATCCATTTGTGTTGCTCATAGTAAAACCTGTATTTCCACCACCAGGAGAACTAGCTGAGATTTCCATAAACACAAAAAAGGATACAGGTATATTATAAAGGTTTTGACCAGAAGCTATAACATCTACCAAAATGCTTACCTCGATATCATAACTTCCTGCAAGCATTGGGTTTCCAAAAATATTCACACAACCATAAGGGTCATTTTGAGGGTTATAATTGCATCCATTGGATACATTGTTGCATTCCCAATTTAAGCCTACAGGTAAAGCTATATTTACTATATTAAAATTAGTAATGTCAGCACCCATGGTGTCTAAAGGCATTACAAACGTAATATCTTCATTATAGGATTGACCAATATATCCCATAGGCATGGTGTCAGGGTAAATTCCTGGCTGAGTATAAGTGTAATCAATATTACATATTTGTGAATAACAGTTATTGTTGATTACTCCCAGAGTAAAGATGAATAATATCTTATAAAGGTATCTCATATAATATATAAGAAAGTATTAAGGTAATCATTTTAGAATAAATTATATAAAAAGTTAAATTGACTTTATTATCAAAGTTATTAAATGAATTAAATTTATCATGATTTTAGATACTGAGTAAATGAAAGATATAAGATCACTTTTTTTGTTATCACCTGATTTAACTTACTTAAACCATGGTTCTTTTGGGGCTTGTCCTAAACCAATTTTCAATGAATATCAAAAATGGCAAATGGAGTTGGAGTTGAGTCCTGTTCAATTTATGACAGAAAAGGCACCTGTTTTATTAAAGCACGCTAGAGAAAAGTTAGCAACATATATAGGCTGCTCTTTTAATGATCTTGTTTATACGACTAACCCTTCTTATGCTATTAATATTATTGCAAAAAGTATTAATCTAAAAGCTGGTGATGAAGTGCTCACTACAGATCTTGAATACGGTGCTATGGATCGTACATGGAAATATTATTGTGGTAAAAAAGGTGCAAAATATATAAGACAGAAAATACACCTGCCTATTCTAAGTAAAGATCAGATAATTGAAGATTTTTTCAAGGGGTATTCAAGTAAAACTAAGGTGGTTTTTATAAGTCATATAACAAGTACAACTGCATTAATACTCCCAGTAAAGGAGATTTGTGATAAAGCAAAGGAATTAGGATTGATGACTATAGTAGATGGTGCACATGTGCCAGGGCACATTCCTTTAAATATCAATGATCTTAATTCAGATATTTATACAGGAGCTTGTCATAAATGGATGCTGGCTCCAAAGGGCTCTTCATTTTTATATGTTCGAAAATCAATTCAGAATCTTTTTGATCCACTAACCATTAGCTGGGGATATGAGAGTGTTGACCCTTCTGATTCGAGATTTATTGATTATCATCAATATCAGGGTACAAGGGATATTTCTGCATTTTTGACCGTACCCAAAGCTATTGATTTTTTAGATAAAAATAAATGGAATGAAGTCTCAAGAGATTGTAAAAAATTGATTTTGGAAAATTATGAAAGATTATCTGTTTTATTAAACACCCATCCTATATGTCCTGTAAATAACGAGTTTTTAGGTCAGATGTGTAGTGTGCCAATAAGGTCTAAAAATGATTTAAAGCTAAAAGAGCAAATATTTAATCAATATAAAATAGAGATTCCTTTAATGAAGAGTGACGATCAGCTTTTTATTAGATTATCTATACAATCTTACAATAATCAGGATGATATTGAATATCTAATGGATGTTTTGAATAAAATAAAGAAGAGTACAGACCTAATTGATTAAAGATTTTTGGCTCTTTTATGTCCTTTAGATCTTCTAGATGTAAATAATGCATTTCTCATATTTGCCCATTGAAAAGAGACTTCAAACCCTCCTTTTGAAGCTGCACTTAGATTTGAAACAGTGAGTTCATAAAGGATGCCAATTTTATAGCTTCCAAATTCAAATAATAGCTGAGGTGCTAAAGCGTCTTTAAACCTATGAATAAGCCCAAAGCCAAAATAGGATTCATTGTAAACTCCCGTATACTTAGTCCCATTTTTCATTCTAGCCTTCATCATTAAATTGATCATTGTTTGTTGATGAGGACCTTGATCCATAAAAACAAATGATCCTGCAGCAGCCCATTCAGACCCTGGGATGTCAACTTCTCCTCCTCCGTGAAGTACTATTTTTGAATTCAACTTATCTGAAGTGCCATTGTTGTATTTTAATTTTGGAGTGGTAATATGGAAAAAAGCAGCACCAGCATACAAGCTTGTTATCTCATTTCTTGCTAATGTTCCTTTGGTTCCTTTATAGTTATAATAGACACCAGCACCAAAATCTTCATGAAAATATGATGAAATGCTGTTAACTTCATAAGATGGAACTTGGGTGTCAAATTCAGACCCATTAAATTGATTGCCCCACGTTAGAGAATTGATGTTTCCACTTCTCTGAGCACCTCCAATTTGGATAGCAGCAGAAACTGTTTGGTTCTCTGCAACTGGAATGATTCCAGAAACAGATAAGTTTAATTGATTTATTCCGAATTTCCCATCACCAGCAATGTCGTTATAGAATGAAATTCCTAGTCCTAAATAGCTTTTATTGGGGCCATTGTCATTTTTTAAAAGATTAAGATCGGCAGAAAATTGAGAGGTGAAGTACGAATTTTGAATTCCATACCATTGATTTCGATTAGATAGTGTAATTCGTTCCCATCCTTCAAAAACTCCAGTAGTTGCAGGGTTAATAAGTTGAGGGACTAAGGGTGTTTGAGCAAAATGAATGTCTTGCCCCATTATAATTAGTGGATAAATGAAAAAGATTAAAGAATATATTTTTCTCATCTTATTAGTGTTATATTTCCGTGCTTTATTTCAGACTTACCATCATTATATATAACATTTATTTTATAAATGTAAACCCCAGAATTAACAGGTGTTCCATTAATTGCGCCATCCCATAATTGGCTGGAGGTTTTAGTGTTAAATATTAGTTGTCCCCACCTATTGTAAATATCAAAATTAAAACTCAAAACATCTCCTCCAACAAATATATTGAGCAGGTCATTATTTCCATCTCCATTAGGAGAAAAAGCTGAAGGGATGTTAACACCATCGTAGGTAGGTGTAGGTGGATCACCGTCTAATCTAAAATGAGCTATAAGGTTTTGAGTGCCGGTAATTTGGAATGTGTTATCTGATGAATCAGCGGGTGATGTAAAAGGATCATTAATTGATGATTCCCAGTAATCAAAAATATATCCAGTATTGGCATTTGCTTTTAAAAGAATATCAATAGCGCCATAATAATCTCCTGTAAAAGGGTAATTGTCTAGCCATATAGAATTTACTTTGATATCTCCAGCTCCAGCTGGATCTACATCAAAATTGATTTCATAAGGACCAACAAGATTATAGCAGTTTATCATGCCCTGCTGAATAGCTAAGCACCTATCAGTGATAAATGTTCTTAAATTTTGCACATTATTGTTCCATGTGCTGATGCTGCTTCCCCATTTAGCAACCTGTCCGGGCATTTCAGGTTCTATTAAAGCAATTAAACTGTCTAAATGATCTATCATGTAGTCACAACTGTAAACTGTGTTTCCTAAGTCAATAAATCGAGAAACATAAAATTGATAAAATGTGGGATTATCCATAAGCTTAACAAGGATCTCTGTGTGTCCTTGACCACCAGGATTAGGTAGAAGTTCGGGATTACATGGGTCAGCATTTGCAGATTGATCCGGAATACCTGTGTAATTAATATAATGTCCGAAAGTAGCATCCATGTCCCATAGAACATATCTCCATTTTTTCTTATCTCCTGTTGGGTTTAAGCCCCTCCACCAGGCAGTATTCCAGTTAAGCCAGTCCATACAGACAGTGTAGCTATTCAAACAAAAATAATCAACAAGGCTTTTCCAGTTGTATAAACTGTCTACGTAATCAAAATTAGCCTGTACTGCCATGTTGTTGCTTTGAATATAATTGAGTAAAGTGTTCCAGTCAGGTTGTGCATTTGGGGCACCAAATTGTTCCCATGTTCCTCCCCAAGTTTTTAAAAATTGGATAAAATCAGGACTGTTGTTATATTTTTCATCTTGATCGTAATATTCATCTAAAAAGTCACTGTCTCCAACTTTTTCTCTAACCTCATATACCCCCCAGTATTCTCCATTTACATATAGAATACAGGGTTCATAAGACCTTTCGTCTAATCTTAACCCTCCTACTTGAGATAAAGAATGAACATAAGCATCTCTTATGTGAGCACCGCCATTCTCAAAAGATACATTATCATTTGCAGCAGCTTTAATAATTAATCTTTGAAAATTGTCTCTGTTTTTACCTCTAAAAATTTGATGTTGTATGGCGTAGTTATAACCTTGTTGATCTTTCATTATAAAGTCAATTCCACGTTGGTTATATGACCAGCTATCGTTCCCGTGTTTATTGTAATCTCCAACACCTTCATCAATTAATGTTCCAGCACTTGAAAAGTACTCAATTGCACCTAAGAAATTATCATAAAATGCATTAGGATGCTGATCATTTATAAAGCTATAAATGTCATCCCCACAAATTGAAATAATAGGGATAGTATGTGTTGTATTAATTAGGTAAGTATTGGTTTCAATGAAGCTATAAGGTACATTAGGATCTGAGCTAATTGAAATAGCTCTTATTACTGTATTTGTATTAATTGAAATTGGTCCAGAAACAATTGATGATGATATGGTTGGTGTTGTTCCATCGTTAGTATAATAGAGAGTTACATTAGGGTCTGGACTACTAATATTAAGGTTTATTGATCCTGATTGATAACCAGAATTAATATCAAAAATAGGCGTGGAAGCATAATCTGATTTAGGATCTATATTAGCAGCATTTGGAGTAGGAGTAGTAAATAAAGCCCATGTGGAACTTCCATCAGCATCTCTTCCTCTGGAATGACCAGGTTTACAAGGTGTCATTTGAACTTGATCAACAATGTTTCCAGTTACATCAGTGATGATAATCTCTTCTGGTTTTGTTTGTGTTAATTTGAAGGAAGTATGAATGTTTCCTCCAGAAATTTCATCTCTACCTGAACAAAACACCATTATTCTTCCACCTGCAGGGACTGATCCGCCAGATAATTGATGTTTAATTGGGTTGTTATTATTGTCAGATAAATACCATCCTGTAAGGTCAACATTTGCTCCAGTAGGATTGTAGATCTCAAACCAGTCTACATAATTCCCATAGTTATCAGAATAAGTGAATAGGTTTGATGCAGAGTATTCATTGACTACAACCTGACCATTAAAAGCTGAATAAAGAAAAAATGTAAAAAGAGTGATTAGGATTTCCTTCATTTAGAAGTGCTTTAGTATTTTAGTGGAATTAAATTCTGATATTAAGACTGACAGGAATATTGAAAGTTGCTTCATGGGAGGTAGGTTAATCTTAACTTAAGATGCATAAAGATAAAAAAAAATGAATATTTTATTTATTTGTACTGCTAATAGGGATAGAAGTAGAACTGCTGAGCATTTTTTTCAAGAGAAATATCCAAAATTCAATTTTTATAGTGCTGGTATAGATGAGGCTTTATGCTCAAAATCTAAGGGAAGATTCGTGGATTATCAAATCTGTGATTATGCAGATAGGATAGTTTGTATGGAACAACGTCATGCTCAATTTATATTAGATTTATTTGGGGATGCTATGCTAGATAAACTAGAGATACTTGAAGTTGACGATAAAGAAGATTATATGAGTATTACTTTAGTTAAGGAATTGCAGCATAAATTTAAAATTTAATAACATGTATGTTTAGTGCTGTTTTAACACATTCCTTAGTTTAGGAATACAGGCATAAACTTTACATGTAAGGCTGCATTGACATATTTGTAACCCTTAACTTGATTTTTTATAGAATTCAGAAGATGATCCAGATGATTATCAGTGCAGTTATTTAGTCGATCTTCAATATTGAACATCTTCCAGAAACTCTCTATAAACGCTATTTTTTCAAATCTTGACATTATTTAATTTTTATACGTAAAAAGTATTGAAAAGATCGTGCCATTTATTTAAAGGACTTATTTATAAGGTTAAAGGATGCTTTAATTTAGGTGAATTAGCTAGATTCTGCTATTAATTGAGCTACTTTTTCTTTTGTAAGATCAGCTAGTTTTTCTGGAGTATAGCTTTTGTAATCATTCGGGCTCAGAGGGTCTCCAAAGTTAACAGTGATTTTTCCAGGCCTTAAATTAAAACTTTTAGGAGGGTTTACTTCATAAGATCCAGATATTCCTATGGGGATGATTTTAATATTATTTGATTTTGCAATTATAAAGCTACCTCTTTTAAACATTTGTAATTCTCCTGTTCTTGATCGAGTCCCTTCTGGGAAAGTAAATACATCCTTGCCAGATTTGATCAATTTACCTGCTTTTTTCATGCTTTCTATTGCTTTTTCTCTGTTGGATCTATCAATGAATATCATTCCAATAGAGCTGATGTACCAGCCGATAAAGGGGAGGTTTTTTAATTCTTTCTTTGCTATGAAATGTATAGGATTTATGGAAGTTCTATAGAGGGCAACCACATCAAAATTTGACTGATGATTTGAGCAAAATATTGCATGCTCGTCTAATTCTTTAATCCGATTAATATTTTTTATTTCAATCCTAACTCCTGCAATTATACAAAAAAGCCTAGACCATGCATGTTTGGAAAAATAGAATGAAACTTTAGGGGAAATCAATGCTAGCAACACAGCAATAGGTCCACATACAAAAGTTACTGTTAGTATTAATAACCATTGAATACTATTTATAATTAGCCACACTTAAAATATGCAGATTTAAAAATAAATAAATAGCTTGAAAAATCAAGCATTAGTGTTGAATACCTCTTCAGAGTGATATTCACCTGAATCTAGTTTAACTTTTATTTCTTTGAAAACTTTAATGGTATATTCTACGTCTTCAAGTGAATGAGATGCAGTAGGTATTAGCCTTAATAGTATCATTCCTTTAGGTACGACTGGATATACAACAATAGAGCAAAAAAGACTATGATTTTCTCGAAGGTCATAAGTTAAATTAGTGGCTTCACCTAAGGTTCCGCTAAGCATTACAGGTGTCACACATGAATTCGAATCACCTAAATTAAAACCAGCATTTTTTAGTCCACTTTGAAGAGCATTGGTGATATTCCATAATTTTTCTTTTTGCTCCTTTCCTTTAAGCAACTCAAGACGTTTTAATCCCCCAATTACTAAAGGCATTGGAAGAGATTTAGCAAAAATTTGAGATCTCATGTTGTAAGCAAGGTAATTGACAACATCTTCAGTACTGCAAACAAAAGCACCAATGCTGGCCATTGATTTTGCAAAAGTACCTAGCAATACATCAATTTCATCCTGTACTCCTTGATGTTCTCCAGCGCCTTGTCCATTTTCGCCAAGAGTTCCAAATCCATGAGCATCATCAACCATTAAACGAAATTGATAGCCTTGCTTTCTTAATTCTACAATTTCTTTCAATTTCCCTTGATCTCCACTCATTCCAAAAACACCCTCAGTAATTAATAAAACACCTCCTCCTGTTTCTTTAACGATTTTATTAGCTCTGTCTAATTGGATTTTACATTTTTCAATGTTATTATGAGGGAATACAAATCTTTTTCCTTGATGAAGTCTAACGCCATCAACTAAACATGCGTGACATTCACTGTCATAGACAATTACATCATTACGGTCTACAAGTGCTTCAATTGTTGAAAGAAATCCCTGATATCCAAAATTTAATAGGTAGCAAGCCTCTTTGTCCATAAATGAAGCTAATTCTTCTTCAAGTTGCTCATGTTGTTTAGTCTGTCCAGACATCATCCTAGCTCCCATAGGGTATCCAAGCCCCCATTCTTTAGAGGCATCAGCATCAACTTGACGAACTTCAGGTAAATTAGATAGTCCTAAATAATTATTAATGCTCCATGTGAGTACCTCTTTGCCTCTGAACTTCATTCTAGGAGCAATTTCACCTTCAAGTTTTGGGAAAGTGAAATATCCATGAGACTCTTTTGCATGTTGACCCAGTGGCCCTCTGTTTTCCTTGATTTTGTCAAAAATATCTTTCATTTAATTGTATTTCAAATTCAGTTAGGGGTAGGTTGTCTGTTTGTAAAGAAGCAAAAGTAAAATACTTATGAATGTTAACAAGGTTATTGACTAAATTTTATTAACACTGTATTTAATTGTCTAGTCACAATTTTTCCTAATGAAAGACGTTAATTCGTAAAAAAAGTATCTTTGTGCACTTATGGGAAATTTATTAAAATTAACTGTTCTATTTCTTTCTCTATTTATATTCGTTAACTGCTCAGAATATAGCAAGATATTAAAGGGGACAGATTATCAGCTTAAATATAAAAAGGCTGTAGAGTATTATGAAAAAGGAGATTGCTATAAATCTTTACCTTTATTTGAAGAGCTTATGTCGTACTTCAGAATGACAGATAAGGGTGAGGATGTTTATTATTATTATGCAAAAACTCAATATTGCATGTCTGATTATTATCTGGCTGGTTATTATTTCAAAAGATTTGCTAAGAATTTTCCTAATAGTTCTAGGGCAGAGGAATGTGCTTTTAACAGTGCAGTCTGCTATATGAAAAATTCACCAGAATATAATTTAGACCAAACAGATACATATAAGGCAATAGATGAATTTCAGCTTTTCATGAATCGCTATCCTTCAAGTGACCTTGTTGATAGTTGTAATGTTTTAATAAAAGACATGAGGAATAAATTAGAGCTTAAAAGTTATGAACAAGCTCAGCTTTATTTTAGAATGGAAAAATATCGTTCTGCAAGAATTGCATTTAATTCAACATTAGAGGTTTTTCCTGATACTGAATTTAGGGAAGAGATCCTTTTTATGATCGTAAAATCTAATTTCATGTTTGCTTCAAATAGTATTGATTCAAAAAAAGCGGAAAGATTTGAGGAAACTATCAATTCTTATCATATCTTTGTCGACTCTTTTAAAAACAGCAAACATAGAAAAATAGCAGAGGGTTATTTTAATACCTGTTTAAAAGAAATTGAAAAACTGAATAATTTAAATCAGAATGGCATATAGAGATAGCACAGCAGAAAGAACTACTATTACAAGAGATGTTAAAAAAATGGAAGAACCCGTTGGTAATGTTTATGAGACCATCGTATTACTTTCTAAGCGTTCTAATCAAATAAACTCTGAATTAAAGGAAGAGCTTTCTCAGAAGTTAGATGAATTTGCATCTACAACTGATAATTTAGAAGAGATCTTTGAGAATCGTGAGCAGATTGAAGTTTCAAGATTTTATGAAAGATTACCAAAACCAGGTGCCATTGCCATTCAGGAAATGGAACAGGATCAGCTTTTCTGGAGACAACCTGAAATACAGGAAAATTAATATTTATTAATCATGCTGAATGGGAAGAATGTACTTCTCGCAGTAACAGGAAGTATTGCGGCATATAAATCTGCCTTTATTATACGTGATCTTATTAAAAAAGGTGCACATGTTCGTTTGATCATGACCGAATCGGCATGTGAATTTATTACACCATTAACTTTATCTACATTAGCCAAATCCCCGGTTATTAAGGACTTTGTAAAGGATGATAATACTGGAGAATGGAATAATCATGTTGAGCTAGGAAATTGGGCTGACCTGATGCTAATTGCACCAATAACAGCAAATACTTTAGCTAAATTAGTATCTGGACATGCGGATAGCTTTATGTTGGCTACTTATTTATCTGCTAATTGTCCTGTTTTTATTGCACCTGCAATGGATTTGGATATGTATAAGCATGCTTCTACTCAGGAAAACATACAAACGCTTATTCAAAGAAAAGTTCATGTTATTTATCCAGATTCTGGTGAGTTGGCAAGTGGTCTCATTGGAGAAGGAAGGTTGGCAGAACCTGAAATAATTATTGAACAGGTTAATCAATATTTTTTAGATAGAGCTACCCTTAGAGGAAAGAATATTATAATTTCAGCAGGACCTACATATGAATCTATTGATCCTGTACGTTTTATAGGTAATCATTCATCAGGTAAGATGGGGTTTTCATTATCTCAGATAGCCTCTGAAAGAGGGGCTAAGGTAACTTTAGTATCAGGTCCTGTGAATTTAGAGGAACCTCATAATGTAAATAGGGTAGATGTAAAAAGTGCAGATCAGATGTTTGAGAAAATAAAATCTGTTTATGAAAATGCTGATGTGGTTATTATGGCTGCTGCTGTTGCAGATTATACCATTGCAAATCCCGAAGAAGAAAAGATTAAAAAGAAAGATAAATCTTTAGATATTAGGCTTGAAAAGACAAAAGATATTCTTAAGTATTTAGGTAAAAACAAGAAGGATCAGATTTTAATTGGATTTGCTTTAGAGACAGAAAATGAGTTGGATAATGCAAAAAAGAAACTTAAAGATAAAAATCTTGATGCTATTATTTTAAATTCACTAAAGGAGAAAGGTGCGGGGTTTGGAACGGACACAAATAAAATAACTATCATTCCCCAAAATAATAAAATCATTAGTTTTGAGTTAAAACATAAATTAAAGGTTGCTGAAGATATTATGGATTTTATTGAAGGATTAATTAAATGAAGAGTTTTTTCTTATTCATATCTACATTTATTGTTATACAGGGGAACTCTCAGGAGCTAAATTGTCAGGTTCAAGTAATAGCCCCTACTTTACAAAGTAACCCTGCAAATCAAGAGATCATTGAGTCTTTGCAATCATCTGTTTTTGAGTTTATTAATAATACAAAATGGACCAATGATAATTTCAAGATGCAGGAGCGTGTCGAATGTAGTATGCTTATTAATATACAAGATAAAGTTTCAAGTGATGAATTTAGAGCAAGTATTCAGATAAGCTCATCTAGGCCTATTTTTAATTCCAGCTATAAATCAAGGTTGTTCAATTATAATGATCCTAACTTACAATTTAAGTATTTAAGAAATACAGCTATTATTTTTAAGCCAGATAATCACTTTGATAATTTGGCTGACGTACTAGCGTTTTATGTATATATGATCCTAGGATATGATTATGATTCTTTTTCTTTAGAAGGAGGGACTCCTTATTTTAATAAAGCCATGCAAATCGTTTCTAATTGTCAGAATGCACCTGAATCTGGATGGAAGCCTAATGAGAGCAATAGGAATAGATATTGGCTAATACAGAATGCTACTCAGTCATTGTTTAAACCATTAAGGCAATGCTATTATGATTTTCATTTAAAAGGTTTTGACCTTTCTTATTCAAAAAGAGAAGAGAGCTTAAATAAAATGTTCCAATCATTAAAATTGTTGGAGAGTATTCATAAAGCAAGACCTAATAATTTCAATATACAATTGTTCTTTACGGCTAAGAATGATGAGTTAGTTAGTATTTTTTCCCCTGCAGTACCAGATTTAAGGATGAAGGTTTACAATTTGTTGGTAAAACTGGATCCAGGTAATATTTCAAAGTATAATAAAATTAAAATAGGTGTTAAGTAATGGTTAGCTTTAAGGGTGTAGGAGTAGCATTGGTTACTCCATTTAGAGAAAATGGCTCTGTAGATTATAATGGATTACAGAAGCTAGTTGAATATCAGGTCAATAATGGCACTGATTATCTTGTTGTTCAAGGTACAACAGGTGAATCTGCTACTTTGAATTCTGATGAAAAGATAGCCGTGCTTGATTATATTGCTGAGATCAATGCTAAAAGGTTACCGATTGTTCTTGGTATAGGTGGAAATAACACATTGTCTGTAGCCAAACAGCTTGAAAATTTAGATGCTTCAAATGTTGATGGTATTTTATCTGTTAGTCCATATTATAATAAGCCATCTCAAAGAGGGATTATAGAGCATTATAGTGTCATAGCTCAAGCTACTGATTTACCTATTATTTTATACAATGTGCCTGGTAGAACAAGTAGTAATGTGTTGGCAGAAACAACCTTAGACATTGCTTCTAATGTAAAGAATATTGTTGCTGTAAAGGAAGCGTCTGGAAATCTTGAACAGATAATGTCAATTGTTAAAAATAAACCTAATGGTTTTTTAGTTTTGTCTGGTGATGATGCTTTAACACTTCCTCATTTAGCTATTGGAGGGGATGGGGTTATTTCTGTTGTTGCTAATGCTTTTCCTAAAAGATTTTCTACTTTGGTTCATGCAGCCCTTGAAGGGAACATGCAATTAGCCAAAGAAAAGCATTATGAGCTGATTGATGTCATAAAATATCTTTTTGCTGATGGAAACCCTGGTGGAGTAAAGCATGTTCTGTCTCTTTTAAATATTTGTGAGGATCATTTGAGGTTGCCTTTAGTGAAGATCAATGAGTCGACAGCTCAAAAATTGTATGAACTTACAGCGCAGATCGGAGAGAAAGTAGTTTGATTATTCTAAAAAGCTTTTTTTAATATTTGTAAATTGATCAAGGTATGATTTTAGTTCTGCTTTTTTATTGATAGGAAATTCTAAAGTTATTTCACAGTTTAGATACATGTTTTGATCTAATATTTTAAGCTTGTGTTCCTTGATTAGACCCATAATTGTATTCATTTCTGAATATGAGAAACTTATCTTTATAGTAGAAGTAATTTCCTTTTCAATGATATTGTTGTTGAGTAAAGCTTCCTTTGCAGCTTCTCTATATGCTTTTATCAATCCTCCTACACCTAATTTTGTTCCTCCAAAATACCTTATAACTACAATTGCAGTGTTGGTTAGATTGAAATGGTCTATTTGACCCAGTATGGGTTTACCTGCACTGTTATTAGGTTCTCCATCATCATTATATCGATAATTAGAACCATCTACTTTTAAGCGATATGCAAAGCAATGATGATTTGCATCATGATAATCTTTTTTGAATTTATTAAGTTGATTTTTGAAAGCCGATGTTGAATCGCATTGAAATGCAATTCCAATAAATTTGCTGCCTTTTTCTTTGTATATCCCTTCAGAATAAGATGAAAGTGTTTTATATTTATGCATAGGAAGTTTATAAGGAAAAAACAGCTATTGAGGCAATTGCAAAAATAATTCCTAGCCAGTTCCCTGCAGATAGTTTTTCCTTAAAAAACAATATGCCTATAACAGCAGAGGAAACAACTACTCCCATGCTTACTAATGGGAATACTATTGAAGTGTTTCCACTGACATTAAATAATTTTAAGGCTTCTAAGAAATAAAATAAAGAGAAGAAATTTGGTACTCCAAAAATAATGCCCCATACTATATTTTTAACTTCAAGTTTAGGGGAAGCTCTTACTGATTTACCTGCTAGGATCAACAATCCACTTAGCCCCGCCATCATAAAAAGTGCAATAAAAAATTGCATATCTTCTCCTTCTTTAAAATAATCTTTAGAATCATTGAATATAGAATCTGAAATTCCTTGTCCTATAAAGATTAATAAAATCAGCCAGAGATATTTTTTATTGAAGCTTAGCTGGCCATTATTAGTTGAGGCTAAATAAATGCCTATAAGTGCTAATAAAAACCCAATGCCTTTTAAAACAGTAAGGTGATCTCCTGGATCCATTATTAATACTACTGAAACTGGAATAATAAGAGACATTTTGTTGGCTACTGTTGATACAGCAATGCCTACTTTTTGGGTGCCAAAAGCGTAAAAATTAAAAACAATAATAAATAGAAAACCTAAGATCATAGCATGATAGATCCATGGAGCATTTACAATAGTTGATAATGATATGCTGTTTTCTAAAAATATATAGCCACATACTGCAGCCGTAAAGTAATTAAAAATGAGCGCTTGAAGGTTGTCAACCTTAAACTTCTCAAAGAATTTAAAAATAACTATAAGTAGATTGAATAATAATACGGTATATATTATGTAAATCATTTTCTAAATATATCAATTCTATCTTTATTAAGATGATAGGAATGTGAAGGGGGTTTATTTAGCTTAGGGGCTGATATCCCTTGTTCAAAAAAAGTATTACCAGTTAAAACTCTTACCTCATCCCATAAATCTTGCTCTATAAAACTTTCAATAGTTTTTTTACCTCCTTCGATTATAATAGATTGTATTTTTTCAATGTAGAGCACATTAATTAGATCAGGTAATAAATTATTTTTAGAGCATTGAAAATATTTAATTGTGTTTGTTCTGTCAGTTTTAATGGTGTTAATTAGGTGTGATGTATTTCCGTCTTTGAATATTTTATAATCCTTTGATAATTTTAAGTCAGGGTCAATAATAAATCGTTTAGGGTTTTTTCCAGAATATGCTCTTACTGTCAGTGACGGATCATCATTCTCAATGGTATAGCGTCCAACAAGAATGGCATCTTCATCAGCTCTCCATTGATGAGTTTGAGATTGAGTAATTTCAGATGTTATCCAATTGACTCCTTTTTTCTCTTTTTCAGATCTATTTTTATCCATATACCCATCAAGAGTTTGAGCCCATTTTAGTATTATAAAAGGTCTTTTTTTTTGATGATATGTAAAAAATCTTCTATTTAGTTCTAAACATTTTTTTTCAAGTAAACCACTTATAACATCGATGCCTTTGTTTTTTAATTTTTCTATTCCTTGTCCATTTACTTTTTCAAAAATGTCTTTACATCCAATAATTACTTTTGGGATATGATTTTTGATGATTAGATCAGAACAAGGAGGGGTTTGACCTTGGTGAGAGCATGGCTCAAGAGAAATATATAAGGTAGAATTTTTTAATAATTCTTTATTTTTAACCTGTTTAATAGCATTGGCCTCTGCATGTGGTCCACCATATTGTTGATGATACCCTTCTCCAATTATATTATTTTGATGAACAATAACTGCTCCTACCATAGGATTTGGTGAAACAAAACCCATTCCTTTTTTTGCTAGTTCAATACATCTAAGCATGTATTTTTCATCATTATTCATAATACTAATGTAAGGTTATGGTTTTATTTCCCCTTCAACGATAGAGTATTTTTTTGAAGCATCTGACCTTGATAAACTATTAAAATGCCACCATTCTGTCTTTAAAACAGAGAATCCTGCCTTAGACATTACTTTTCTGAGTAATTTTCTGTTATTGATTTGAATTTCATTTAACCTTTTCTGTTTTAGCATTTCATTTTCTTTAATAGGCCATGCTAGAACACTGAAATGATCAAACTCAGTTCCCATATCTAATAACATTGAATCTTTTAAATTGAAAATAGTGAGATCTATGGCAGCACCATAATTATGTACTGAGCCATATTTTGGATTAGAAACAAAATTTCGTTTTTCATTATCAGGCATATCTAATAGGTCCCACATGTATCTTTGAACACTCCTTGGGCGAGTACCATCCCATATTAATAGAGATAGGTGTGGATGTTCTGTTTTTAAATAGTTTTGAGCATTCTTTAATTTATCAGCTACCTCTGGTTGAAGGTAGCAGTTGACAAGACACCCATAAATGTCTTTTTTCATAAAATTATCTTCAGTGGTGTACTTGAGATCTACCATAAGGCTAGGATCAACCTTTAAAATATTTATCAATCCATTTTTTTGCATTATGCTGTCCCAAAAACAATCATCTTTTTCAATAGACCTCTTGGTTTTTTCATTTGATAAAAGGTTATTTTTTTTCTGTTTTATTAATGGATCTTTACATGAGATTAAAGAGATAAGTAAAATCATGAAGTAATAAAGTGTAGAATTCATAGGTCAAATTTATTGTAAATACTCCTAACATTTTGAAAATTATATGTAAAAACACTACATTTGCATCCCTAAAAAGAAAACCTGTCGGCTCAGGTATGTTTAATTCTCTCGAAATTGCCGTAATCGAGATACAATAAATTTTTGCCAAATGGCTGAATCTAAAGAAAAAAAGGCTGCTGCTCCAAAAAAAGCTACTGCTAAAGCAAAAGCCACAACTACCAAAAAAACAACTGCTGCTAAAACAACATCTAAAGCAGCTACTACCAAAAAAACAACTACTGCTAAAAAAACTACTAAAGCAGCTACTACCAAAAAAACAACTGCAGTTAAAAAAACAGCAGATGTTAAGGTTGAAACTGCTAAAGTAAAAGAAGTTATAGTTACTGATGAAGTTGCAATAGCAGCTAAAGAAGAAGTTGTAGCAAAAAAAGAAACTATAGCGGAGTTTGATTGGGATACTTTTGAATCTGAAATTGATATTTATTCTAAGGATGAAAGAGAGAAGCTAGATTCTTTATATGATGGAACTTTGACTCAAATTGAAGAGAAAGAGTTAGTTAAAGGACTTGTTTTGTCAATTAACAAGAAAGAAGTAGTTATCAATATTAATTATAAGAGTGAAGGTATTGTTCCTAAAAATGAATTTAGATACAATCCTGACCTTAAAATTGGTGATGAGGTTGATCTATACATTGAAAGTATGGAAGATAAAACCGGTCAATTGATTGTTTCTCATAAAACTGCAAGAACTCATATGGCATGGCAACGTGTTAATGAAATCCTTGCTTCTGGTGAGATTACTACTGGATTTGTAAAATGTAGAACTAAAGGTGGGTTGATTGTAGATGTCTTTGGAATTGAAGCATTTTTACCTGGTTCTCAGATTGATGTAAAACCAATTCGTGATTATGATCAATATGTAGGGAAAAACATGGAATTTAAGGTTGTTAAGATCAATCATGAATTTAAAAATGTTGTTGTTTCTCATAAAGCATTGATTGAAGCTGAGATTGAAGAACAGAAAAAACAGATCATGTCTGGACTTGAAAAAGGACAGGTTCTTGAAGGAACTGTTAAGAACATCACTTCTTATGGGGTATTTATTGACCTTGGTGGAGTTGATGGTTTGATCCATATTACTGATCTTTCTTGGGGAAGAGTAAATCATCCTGAAGAAATAGTGACTTTAGATGAAAAAATCAAAGTAGTAATACTTGATTTTGATGACAATAAAAAGAGAATTGCTCTAGGTTTAAAACAACTTAATGAACATCCTTGGGAAAACCTTGATCCAAAAATAGATGTTGGTGATAAGGTTAAAGGTAAGGTAGTTGTATTGGCAGATTATGGTGCTTTTGTAGAAATAGCAACAGGTGTTGAAGGTCTTGTTCATGTTTCAGAAATGAGCTGGAGTCAGCATTTAAGAACTGCTAATGACTTTCTTAAAGTTGGAGATGAGGTTGAAACAGTTGTACTTACTTTAGATAGAGAAGAAAGAAAAATGTCTTTAGGGATTAAACAGTTAATGCCAGATCCTTGGGAGAATATTGAATCTAAGTACCCTGTAGAATCAAAACACCAGTCTAAGGTGAGAAACTTTACCAATTTTGGTGTTTTTGTTGAAGTAGAAGAAGGAATTGATGGTTTAATCCATATTTCTGATCTTTCTTGGGATAAAAAATATAAGCATCCATCTGAATTCTGTGCTGTTGGTGATGAGTTGGAAGTAGTAGTACTTGAGCTAGATAAAGAAAACAGAAGATTAAGTTTAGGATACAAGCAATTAGAAGAAAATCCATGGGATGTTTATGAATCTCTATTTGTTATGGATTCTGTACATGAAGGAACTGTTATAAAATTAAAGGATAAAGCAGGTATTGTATCAATGCCTTATGGTGTTGAAGCTTATTGTCCTGCAAAACATATGAAAAAAGAAGATGAGTCATATGTTGCTGCAGATGAGAAAATCCAGTTTAAGGTTATTGAGTTCAATAAGGAAAGCAAGAAAATTCTTGTTTCTCATACAAAAGTATGGGGTGAAGTTCAGGAGAAGAAAGCAAAAGCAAAGTCTAGTAAGACTAGTAGAGCTGTGAAGAATATTAATGATGCTTCTGAAAAAACTACACTTGGAGATCTAGATGCTTTAGCTGAGCTTAAAAGCAAAATGGATAAGAAAAAGTAATTTTTCACATAATTGAATACTAAAACCGCTCTAAATTAGAGCGGTTTTTTTATTATATCTTAATTGTATTATTAACTTTATAACCTTAATTTATTTTCAATTAAATACTAATCAATGAGTGTACTGGTCAATAATAATTCAAAAGTGATCGTTCAGGGCTTTACTGGTGGTGAAGGAACTTTTCATTCTGAGCAAATGATCGAATATGGAACTAATATAGTAGGAGGGGTTACTCCCGGAAAAGGCGGGTCTAATCATTTAGGAAAACCTGTTTTTAATACTGTAGAAGATGCCGTTAGCTCAACGGGTGCTGATGTGTCAGTTATTTTTGTGCCACCTGCTTTTGCAACAGATGCTATTATGGAAGCAGCTGAAGCAGGAATTAAAGTTGTAATATGTATTACTGAAGGTATTCCTGTTTCTGATATGATTAAGGTTAAGGAATATTTAAGAAATAGCTCATGTAGGTTGGTAGGTCCTAATTGTCCAGGTGTTATTACTTCAGGAGAAGCAAAAGTAGGTATTATGCCTGGCTTTATTTTTCAAAAAGGATCTATAGGGATTGTTAGTAAATCAGGGACTTTAACATATGAAGCTGTTGATCAGATTTCTAAGGTTGGCTTGGGACAAACAACTGCTATAGGTATAGGAGGAGACCCTATTATTGGAACTACAACTAAGGAAGCAGTGGAATTATTAATGAATGATAAAGAAACTGAGGGGATAATTATGATAGGAGAGATTGGTGGTAATTTAGAAGCAGAAGCTGGTAAATGGATTAAAGAAAATGGATCTAATAAGCCTGTTGTTGCTTTTATTGCTGGTGATACGGCTCCTAAAGGAAGAACGATGGGTCATGCTGGAGCTATTGTCGGAGGCGAAAGTGATACAGCTGCAGCAAAAAAACAAATTTTAAGAGATTGTGGAGTTCATGTAGTTGATTCTCCTGCTGATCTTGGAACAAAAATGGCTGAATTATTAGGGGTAGCTACAGTTTAATGCGCTGTCACCGTATATCCTTTAGCTCTTAAATTTTCTATTACACCTTCCTTTCCAGGAAGATGTGCAGCACCTACAGCAATAAATGTTGCTCCTCTTTTTATGTATTTTTCTGATCTGTTTGCCATTTTATGGTTTCTTTCTATTAAAAATACTTTCTGAAAAATATTATTTATTTTTTCATCTGCATAATCAGTTTCAAGAGTCAAATCAAGTAATTTATCAAGGTCTCCATTGATATAATATTCTATTAATTCATCAATTTGCATATTAGTGCCGCTGATAGCTTCTTCAACTGCTCGTAATAATTCATTTGCTTGCATATCATAAGGAATGCTTTTAAAAGCATTAATTTGTTCATCCATAAATTCTAAACCAATTGTTGTCTTGTTTTGCTTTTTAGCTTCCTTGAAAAAATAAATATCTAATGCTTCATCTTTTTGTTTCTCCATATCTTTTAAGGAAATCATTTGAGCAGTATAAATAGGTTGCATTTTATTAAATATAAATAGGCTTATTCCTAATGAATCAATATAGTATTGGTTTATAAGTTCATAATCTTTTTCAGATAGTAATGATTCCAATGTATTGGGTGATTCCATTACAAGCTCTGCCATTAGTTTATTAGGATCTAAGCTATCCATGTTCAGTTCCATGGCGTAAATCTCTGATCTATTAAAAGCATCGGAGACACCATCTTTAAACTGAAAGATTCTTTCATCTTGTAAATGCATAGTACCATACAGGTAAGAAGTGTCGCTTAATCCATTTCCATATATTTTCCAAAATAAACTCTGGTATTCCTTTTGAGAATAGAGATTAAATGAAAAAATAAATAGGAAGAATATGAATAATATTTTTTTCATTAATTCTATTTATTGTCAACCATTACTTTAAACCTAATAGTTTCAGGGCTGTTCTTTGCATTTGAAAAGATAATTAATTTTCTGTCTTGCCAAGCATGTTTTTTATGTGTGTCAAAGCTAATATGAATTTGACTAGAGCCTCCAGGCTTTATCTCTGATTTAGGGAAAGTGAATTTTGTACAGCTACAACTTACTTTAATATTTTGAATAAATAAAGGCTCATTTCCAGAATTTGTAAACAAGAAATCATGTTCTAAAATAATGCCTTCTGTTGTCTTAGGGAACTTGTGTACTTTTTTTATAAAATTAATTTCTGGTTGAGAAAACAAAATGCCAGGAACAGACAGATATATAAATAATAGGAAACGCATGAATAAAAAAATCCCCCGTAATTACGAGGGATTGAATTAATTATATTAATGACTTACTGGCCCTTCAGCAGGTTTGATAGGGCTTGCAGTAGCATCTGGTGCTTTAATCTCACCTTTGATACGAATGATTTTAGTAGGGTTTGTTACAGCATTAGATTGAATAGTTACTGATTTATTAATTAAACCAATTCTTTTAGTGTCATATTTCACTTTTAATTCACCTGTAGCACCTGGTGCTATTGGTTCTCTAGGCCAAGATGGGACAGTACAGCCACAAGATCCTTTTGCATTAGATATGATCAATGGTTCAGTTCCAGTATTGGTAAATAAAAACACACATTCGCCATCTGCATGTTGTTTCATAACACCATAGTCATGCGTTTCTTTATCTAATGATATTTCAGCACCACCAACTTTTGCTTCCTGAGCAAAGGTAGTAGAGCTTATTGTAAGAAGGGCCATAAAAAGCACTCCGAAAGTTAAAATTGATTTTTTCATTGTTTTATTTTTTATTTATGCTGTTATTTTAGTTTTAGTATTCAAATATAAAAATGACTTGTAGTATTCTATCATCTTTAACAATTCATTAACAAAAAGGTTGCCAAAATTATTCTACTTTCTGTTGGTTTATGTTGGTTTTGCTGGTTTTTGTCGGTTTTTGTTGTTGTTTGG
>PVBE010156152.1_pt1 | contig 31706 bp, 25 predicted proteins | sample 1631181 | NCBI WGS metagenome assembly PVBE01 (sample SAMN08397723, study PRJNA350692) | Marine metagenome, whole genome shotgun sequencing project. | isolation source: water | place: Pacific Ocean | collected 2012-04
AGCAGGGGATAGCAGGGGGGGCTCCGCCTAATCAATGAAATGCTGCAGTGTGCGCATGAGCAACACCGATGCTCGCACAACCGCTGATGAAGGCGCATGCATGATGGGACATTGTTTTTCGCGCAGGCACTCTCTGTACTTGGTGAGACTTAGTCCGTCGGTATGCCGTCTTATATGCTCACCAGAGGCCGAAAGATCTGCGATGCTCACATCCAATCAGGAAATCAGACTTGTAATCAGGCGTTGTTCTTGCTGGCCTTTAGCTTGTCCTTCGTCTCGGCGGTGTTCCAAAGTTCATGTTGGGCAATATTGTTGTCTTTTCTGTCACGGGACTGTTGGGAAACTTTGCACGTTCGATGGTTTTTCCTTATGCCTCTCTGTATATAATGGCTCTTGATGGGAATGCTAAAACCATCGGTTTTGTCAACTTTCTCAGACCGCTTTTAGGCCTGATTCTGTTTCCCATCGCCGGCTACCTGGCTGACAGAAAAAGCCGAATTAAAATGATTGTACTGAGCAACTATCTTTCTGCCGCCTTTATCCTAATGTATGTTCTGGCTCCGAGGTGGGAGGTAATCGCTGTTACAGCTTTACTGCAAGGTACAACGGTTGTGGGATTTCCACCCCGCTCTGCCCTCATTGCTGATTCGCTGTCTCCTGAAGACCGCGGTCGAGGCATTGCAACAATGAGCACCATCTCGAGCATCTTGTCTGTTTTTGCCCCCTATTTAGCGGGTGTCATGGTTGACATCTACGGTCCAAATACCGGCGTTCGAATACTCTATAGTGTGATGATGTTTCTGTACCTTGGCGCCGCACTGATACATTTTCGTTTTCTCAAAGAGACCGTAGCTGATACTGGTGAGAGAATTACAGCTCATTCTCTCGCCCGCATACTGAGGACTGCGTATAGTGACATGCCTGGGATGTTGAAACAATTACCTCGTTCCGCCAAAGCACTGGCGGGTGTCATTATCTTGAGTTTTATGGCTAACGGCGTGGCGTCCCCTTTCTGGGTAGTCTATGCCACTGAGCGGATTGGCCTCTCGCCATCAAGATGGGGGTTAGTTCTACTCTGCGAGGCGGTACTGAGAATTATAATGTACATTCCAGGCGGATATTTAGTAGATCGCTGGGGACGAACCGTGTCACTATTTTCGGCTTTGTTGCTTTCACTCGCATCAGTTTTGCTGTTTGTTTTCACCAGCAGTTTTGCAGGAGTTCTCTGCGTACGGTTTGTCATCGGCATAGCATCCGCTATCTCTATTCCGTCTTCTACAGCGCTGATGGCGGACATGATTCCAAGGAAGATACGGGCACAGGTCATGTCGGTACTGGGACAAGGTGGATTCATGATTGGCGCGGCCGGCGGTGGAACCGGTGGCCCCGGAGTTGGCGTGCTGGTCACGATTCCACTGATGATGGCCTCTTTGGCAGGCGGTTATCTCTATACTCAAAACCCGGCCTATCCGTGGATCTTTGTCCTCATTGTGACAATAGTTTCGATCGTCCTGACGGCCCTGTTCATACGTGACATGAAAAAGGCTGAGATCTAAAGATGATCCTTTAAGGGCAACCCTCCACCCAGTTGCAGCGTTGTGCCAGCGTGCGACTGTACTCGCCAGACCAGGCTAGTTTCCGCTTCTTAGCCCGGCTATTTGACGGCTCCCCAACAACCACATATCGGTGAGATCGTCAGAGCACAATCGCACTGGGGGAGACGAGCGCCGCCCAGGGTATCCTGGAGCATTAAGGAAATCGAGATCGATCAGATGAGAGGTAACACCTCCCAGGCACAAAAAACAAAAACGGTTCATCAGGGCCTTGGACTTTGGCCGGCTCTGACCACTCCGCAGATCTTCCAGGTTTTTCGGCAACAGCTCTTATTCTGTCTAGATGAGCACGCTCACCTTAGCTCCGAGTTACTGAAGCCCCTCAGCGCCTTCAACAACAAACGCTTCGACGTTTTTAACACGAACTTTAACCACCTGGCCCTACCAGGAAAAACAACCTCAACAGTACGATAATTGATCCGACGGCTACAGGCGGGGAAATTTGACACAGTTACAATCATCTGGAATAATGAAAAGCTACACTGCAAACGTTAGGAGAATCTGAAGTTGAAACCGTATTATTATGGCAATATCCTTGAACTGACTCTACTAGGCCTAAGTCTCTTTTTCCTATCCGCCTGTCAGGATCAGGGTGGTACCGAGCGGTCTCAATCTACTAGAATCTCAAACCAAAAGTCAAATCTGCCCATAGACCTTCCTCGTCGAGAGGTCTTCGTGGTCGATCAGATTTTTCGCTATAGTGTAGTTGATAACTTTAATCTATGGATGCCCGGTCCACCGAGCCCAACACGACAGGGTTTGATCATGGATTCGCTATGGTACATCGATCAGGAGACAGGTGAATGGATTAACTCCCTGGCACTAAAACCACCAACCTATAACGACGATTTCACTCAGATGGCAGTTACCCTGCGGCCGGGTATTTATTGGAGTGACGGCGTCGAGTTTACCGCTGACGATCTAGTCTTTACTGTTAACAACCTCAAAGACCATCCGGGTATGAATTGGTCGACCGAACTCAACCTTTTCGTTAAGTCGGTGCAGAGGGTCGACCAGCAAACGGTCGTTTTCCAACTAACACAATCGAATCCTCGATTTCACTATTATTTCACTGTCAGGTATAACGCAATCTGGATGCAAGCCAAGCACATCTGGCAAAGTGTCGAAGATCCGATGTCATTCAAATTCTACCCGCCAGTTTCTCTGGGTGCCTACGAAGCGATGGATTCAGATCCCTCAGGCTATTGGGAATGTTTCAAACGCCGGTCGGACTGGCAAAGAACCACCCCCGGTATCTTGACCGACAAACCCGGTCCCGCTTATATAATGACTATTTATTATGGGGGTAGCGACCGAAACGCTATCGCCATGAGTCGGCACGAATTGGATTTATTAAGGAATGTAGACTATGAAGCATTTCAGGCCTTGCTGAAGAAGACGTCAACCGCGCGTCCATGGTATCAAGATTTCCCGTGGGCCTATCCCAATGAACTGGATGCCCGCTACCTAGGCTTTAATCTGGACAGTGATACACGACTCAAAAACAGGGACCTCCGTTGGGCCCTGGCGTTGGCGCTCGATATTGTCGATCTTCAGACGGAATATATTGGCGGGGTCGCCCGCGTTACGGCCATTCCGCAACCGGCCACCCCACTTCATATGGACCTGTACCACAACCCCTTGGAGGAGTGGTTGAAATCGTTCCAGATTGAGATTGAAGAGGGGCAATTTTACCATCCCTACGACGATTCTATTACGGAGCGGATCGCTGGCTGGGCCAGGGCACAAGGATACAATGTGCCAACAGATGCCAGTGAACTCCGTTTAATGTTTGGCACCGGTTGGTGGAAACACGACCCCGAAACTGCATGTCGGTTATTGATCAAAAACGGATTCACACGTAACGAAGATGGCAAATGGCTGACGCCGGAAGGTAAACGCTGGTCGATTAAAATGATTGTTGCACCAGAAGAGATGGATATTTATCGGCTGGCGATCGGTGCACAGGATCAGTGGGCGGATTTTGGCCTTAAATTGGAATTGGAGACTTTAGCCTGGGACCAGTATGCAATGCGCAATCGATTGGGAGACTTTGAGGCCATCTCTGGCTGGGCCCAATCAGGTGGAGGCTTAGCCGTTAACGCTATCGGTGACAAGTGGCGTGCCATTTTCGGCTTACATTCGCGCTTCTTTGCGCCTTCAGGTCAATCGACAGCAGGGACCGGCAGTAGTAACACACTTCGAATTAAGTCCCAGGAACTAGACTTGATTATTGATGACTTAAGTCTTATTCATCCTGATGATCCAAAAGTGATCGAACTGGGGCAGGCATTCATGAAAATGTGGGTCGAAAATATGTACTCGATCGTTACCATCAGCTTTAAAAAGTTTATTACTGTCGACGAATACTATTGGACCGGTTTTCCCCACAACGATAACCCCTTTGCACAACCACTCTACTGGTTTGGTGGTGGTCGATTTACCTTTCAGTACTTGCAATCTGTTCCGACAGAAATACAAAAACCGATGGTTAGATGATGGATTTCTCCGGCAGAACGGAGCTTGGTTTTTGTGTTGCTCGCGGTAATACCCTGCACGGGGCGTGTGCTAAGGCCGGATAACTTTGTTATCATATATCAAATGGTTGAAACCCAACGCAAACCAGAGAAATAAATAGTACCCTTAGACTAGCGCAAGGCGGTACTGCCTGCAACTGCGGAAAATAGATCGGTAGAGGTATGTGGTTGAGGATACAGTCAACCTGAGCTAGATGCAGTTTTTCCTGTTTAAGCCTGGCCGGCTAGGCTGATAGAAAGGTAAGATCTCGACCAAAGGAGATGTCGATGACCGATAAACTGAATATTCTATTTCTTTTCGCTGACCAAATGCACGCATTCGCAATGGGCTGTATGGGGAACTCCCAGATTCATACTCCGAATCTGGATCGTATGGCTGAGGAGGGGGTTCTGTTTAGAAACACCTATTCGAATGCCCCCGTATGTACCCCTTTTCGGGCAACTCTGGTTACAGGACAGTATGGGTCACAGACCGATACGCTGAGAAATGGCAGCTACTTTCCAGATGGAACCCGCACTGTTGCTGCCGCTCTAAACGACGGGGGCTACCGGACCGGTTGGGTGGGTAAATGGCACCTTGGAGGCACCGGAAACGTTTGGATTCCACCCAAACTGCGAGCCGATTTCACGGAATTTGTGGGCTACCAGTGTTATAACGACTTTCTTCACAGTGTAAAGTTTTATGACGAAAAGGGCGAGGAGCACTGGTACGGAACACACCGAACAGAGGTAACGACGGATATTGCGATCGAGCGGCTGGAAGGGATGAAGGACGGGCCGTTTGCACTATTTGTATCTTATCAGAATCCACACTACCCTGAACAACCTGCATATGAATATGAACAGATGTATCAAGGCGTTTCCCTGACCAAGCGACCCAATTGCCAGAATGTCGATCCTTATACCCCAACCCATAGTCCACCTAGTCCTAAACCGAAGGAAAACGACCCGCTATATCAGAAATACGGCCACAATTTAGAGGAGTACCATCGGCAGTATTATGCTATGGTTTCGCAGTTGGACGCCAACGTAGGGCGGATGCGTGAAGCGCTTAATCGGCTGGAACTTTCGGACAACACAGTAGTGGTATTTACTTCTGATCATGGGGATATGCAGGGCAGCCAAGGCCTGACCAACAAAGGCACTGCTTGGGAGGAATCGAGCCGAATTCCACTGATTGTGTACGTGCCAAATGGTGCCCAAGGATTGGTTTCGGAAGATCTGGTATCAGGCGTGGACTTCTTCGCTTCCTGTTTGGATTACGCTGGACTTCCGCCTGAACCTTCAGTGGAAGGCGACAGCTTTGCTCCGCAAACCCGCGGAGAGCAACAGGATCTCGATCGGCCGAGCTTCTCTGAGATGAGACCGTGGTGTATGGTGCGAAAGAGTGAGCTCAAACTGGTAGCCACCAAGGATCCATTTGAACCCACCCATCTATTCGACCTGGGAGTAGACGGCTATGAAATGAACAACCTGCTAGGTCATCCAGACTACACCAGCAGCGAGGAAAGCCTTCTGGCGATTCTAAAGGATTGGTATCGACGGGTCAGTCCAGCAGGAAATAATCCTGACTAATTGGCTAAAAACGCATCTCTGATAACATCAGATCGACACGTCGCTGGGTCAATGTCGGAAGGATAAGGCTGATCATTAAAAGCTCCCGCCATTTGATGGGGCAGTTGAATCGGCCGCTCTACTCCACTGAGGATCAGAGGAGCTAAATTCGTAGAGAGCAGTCCACCATTAAAATCAGCGCGGATTGTTAATCCATTGCTTGCAGGGAATCGAAGTTGTTCCGGGATGGGCTGAGTTATGATGTTTCTCGTTTTCATTCGTCCGATAATCTTTTTGATAAAGATTTATTATATCAATAAGTTAAACGATTATCATCCATTTTTATGAAATATTCGGGTTAAATATTAATAACTGATACCTTGTTTCTTTTTTCTATCTTCTAATTGGCTTTCTTTTATCAAGAGATGTAGCCGGACTAACTCCAAGGTTGATGGCCATAGTAGGATGGCCGATTGAACTTTCATAGAAGGTGGCAGGAACGAAGGTCTTGCCTTATTTGTTCTTCTTATTTCCAAATTTATTAATTTTTGGCCTCTTCACATTCATGCTATTATTTATGAATTTTGGCTTTCCTTTGACTGACGGCGCAAGCATCAATTTTTCATCTAGAGAATATTCCAGACTAGATAACCTTGCTGCCTTTCAAAAGCTGTCTCAAGCTACCAATCAAGCCTTGGGTTATGCCTTCATCAGGTATGGGAAAAGACTCTTTTTATAATTGCCTATGATTAGCCTAAAAGTATGGTGCATCGGGCTATCTTGCTTAACAATTTTTCGCGCTTCTAAGGCTTGAAATAAGTTACTGTTTTTTTATCTTAAAGGTAGCGTTATCGATAGACTAAATTCTTTTTCTGGGACATCAGGAATAATCCGCCTAGGTCAGAATAGCGCTTATAAGGCAGAACAAATGTTCAGAGGCGGACTTGAACACCATGTAGCCTTTACTTATGGTGACATATCTGATCAATTGATTCATCTTGGCAATCAAATGGATATTCCAACTTATACACTATGAAAAAAAAAATTAAATATGCAATTATCGGTGCCGGCAGTATGGGTCAAGAGCACACCCGTAACATTGAAATTATTGATGATGCTGAGGTTGTTGCGTTGTGTGATACAAGCTCCGAGTCAATTAACCAGTGCCTAGATTTAATGAAAAATGAGGTGGCAATTTTTAGTGATTACGCTGAACTGATTGAAGCTGATTTGGCAGATGCTTATATTATTGCAACTCCCAACTATACCCATATAGAGGTTTTGAAAAGTGTGCTTAAGTCGGATGCACATCTATTGATAGAGAAACCTTTGTGTACAACCGTTGAAGACTGCAAGGAGTTTGCCTCTCTAACTACAAACTACCCTGGAGTTATTTGGACAGCAATGGAGTATCGCTACATGCCACCTGTTCAAAAAATGATTCAAGAAATTCATAACAAGACAATAGGCGATTTGCACATGCTTTCAATTAGAGAGCATCGATTCCCCTTTTTGCATAAGGTAGATGACTGGAACCGGTTTGCAGTAAATACAGGAGGCACACTAGTTGAAAAATGCTGTCACTTTTTTGATTTAATGAGACTAATTACCCAGAGCGAGCCCTTAAAGGTTTATGCTAGTGGCAATCAAAATGTCAACCATTTAGATGAAGACTACGATGGAAAGACTCCAGATATATTAGACAATGCATTTGTGATTGTGGATTTTGAAAACGGAGTAAGGGCATTATTAGATTTGTGTATGTTCGCAGAAAATTCTGATTATCAGGAAGAATTATGTGCAGTAGGTTCAATAGGGAAAATAGAAACAGCAGTTCCTTCGAACTATTCAGGTATTTTGATTTCTGATGTCAGAATTGGCTTAAGAAAAAGAGAAAATGCTAAAAAAGAAACTATCGCGGTTGATGAAAAAATCCATGCAGCAGGTCATCACCATGGATCAACATTTTACGAACACCAGTCATTCATAAAAGCTATTCGCTCTAACTCGCTTCCGGAGGTTTCTTTAAATGACGGTTTAGTTGCTGTGGCCATAGGTGAAGCTGCTGAAATCTCTATAAAAGAAGGAAGAGTTGTTCAAATGAGTGAGCTTAATCTTTAATCCCTTAAAAACTTAATCACTTTGTCAGCCTTATTTTTGTTTATTTCAGGTTTACATGATGCTAGATAATTTTTTAAATATTAATAACTGGTACCTTGTTTCTTTTTCCTATCTTCTAATTGGCTCTCTTTTATCAAGAGATGTAGCAGGGCTAACTCCAAGGGTGATGGCCATAGTAGGGTGGCCGATTGAACTTTCACAGAAGGTGGCCGGAACGAAGGTCTTGCCTTACTTGTTCTTATTTCCAAATTTATTAATTTTTGGCCTCTTCACTTTCATGCCATTATTTATGAATTTTGGCTTTTCTCTAACCGACGGGGCTAGCATTAATTTTTCCTCCAGAGAATTTTCTGGACTCGACAATCTCGCCAGGATAGCTCTTCAGACCCAAATTGATACCGGGATTGAGAATATGGAGGATGATAAGTTTAGGGCTGCAATAGTGGACACATTTATCTTTGTGGTCTTTCAAGTCCCAATCATGATTCTAATCGCTCTTTTCACGGCTATTGTTCTCAACAGAGAGATTGTTGGCAGGGGTTTTTGGAGGGCGGTATTCTTTTACCCTGTTATGCTTAGCCCTGTTGTGGTTGCTTTTTTATGGACCCTAATCCTCAAAAGACAGGGGCTATTAACACAGACACTTATCGATTGGAATTGGATCAGTGAGCCTATCCAGTGGCTGGTCGACCCTTCCTGGACCATGTTTTGGTCAGTTTTTGTTTATACATGGGCGCATCTGGGGTTCTATATGTTGATATTACTTGCAGGTCTACAGTCCATCCCGAGGGATCTGTATGAAGCCGCAGAGATGGACGGTACATCAGATCGGCGTGTTTTTTGGAGAATTACGTTGCCCTTATTGATGCCAATATTGTTGGTGGTGACTGTTCTATCCTTGATAAAAGCTTTCCAGGCCTTTGAAGAATTATTCGCCCTGCAGGTTGGCTGGATATCCCTTGTTTCGTACATTTTTGAGACTTCCGGCTTGAGGGGTCAAAAGACCGAATTCGGCTTAGGAATCGCGGCAATGGCGTCATTAATTGTGGCTCTAATACTGATTATTCTTTCTTTAATGCAATTCTATCTTACCAGGAGACAGGTAAAGCTATGACCGCGGTTATTAAATTCTTTACCAGAACCCAGGGCAGAAAGAAGTTAACTCTTGTCGATTGGGTTTCCTATATTTTTCTCTTTCTTGGCTTTTTGATTATTTTTCTGCCAGTCCTGTGGTTGGTATTGAATTCAATTAAATCGCAATTCTTGTTACAAAAATTGGACACAAATTTATTGCCAATGGACTATGAAAGGGTTGGAAGGGCGACCGTTTATGGGCCAGAAGGCAAAGAAATATTTATGATGAAGGATTTACCCTCCTGGGTCTTGTATTGGAGCGATTTGAGTGTAGACGAAAAATCCCAGCACAACGTAAAGTCATATATTTCTCAATATAGCGATAAAGAGTTTTACGCACTGAGAACCCATTTTGGACTGGTTCCTGGACAATCTAAAGAATTAATCATCAACAAAAATTTACCCGAATGGCTAATTAAATATCCAAGCATGTTTCCGAGCGCGAAAAAGGAATACGACCCCGAATCCATAATCAGTGCATTAAACATTGAAGAGGTTAGGTTGTTGTCGGAATATTTAGGACTCAAACCCTACAAACCTAACGGCTTTACATCTCAGATTTTGGTTTCCGCTGTTGACCCAGAAACCAATGAAGTTACAGAGTACTCAGTAAGTAGAATTAATACAAATAACGACACAGTGAATGCTAGATCAATTACTAATCCGCAGGGCGGTATCGTGAAGTTGCCAAAAAACGAGATCATTTTAAACAAGAACTTAAAGCCGTCCTGGATTAACTATACCGACCCATTAACTCAAAACGTTCCTAACATGGACTTTAATGCAGTTAGGTGTCTGAACAATTCCGTTTTCGTAACCATTGTGGCAACCATTATCACTGTTCTTATAAATTCGATGGCGGCCTTTGCTCTTTCAAAATACCGGTTCAATGGTCAAATCATATTTTTTATCATCATATTGGCGACATTGATGGTGCCCGCTTCTGTCCTGATTGTCGGTATATTCAAGATGGTCTCGATGACCGGTCTATCGGGGACCTTGTGGGGGGTCATAATTCCTGGTGCAGCAACCCCTACGGGGGTATTTATGCTACGGCAATATATGCTCACCATTCCGGATGAGTTGTTGGAGGCTGCAAGAATGGATGCTGCCAGTGAATGGACAATCTATTGGCGCATTGTCTTTCCTCTGGCGCTTCCCGCGATAGCTGTACTTGGAATCTTGTCAATAATATGGCGGTGGAACGATTTAATACTTCCAATGATAGCCGTTTCGACGACCAAGGCGGCTTATACAATACAACTTTGTTTACTCGACTTTCAGGGTGAATATCTTGCCCAAGAACACTATAGATTGGCGATGACAGTTGTGAGTTTAATTCCCACAACTCTGGTATTCGTTTTTCTGCAAAAATATATTACAACTGGAATAGCAACAGCAGGAATAAAATAGTTTATGGCAAATCTTAAGCTTATAGATATAAAAAAATCTTACGGAAAAACAGAAATTATACATGGGGTAACGCTTGAAGTATTTGATGGAGAGTTTTGCGTTCTGGTTGGCCCGTCGGGTTGCGGCAAATCGACCCTGCTTAGGATGATTGCTGGTCTAGAGGCGATTAATGATGGTTCAATACTTATTGATGAAAATAAAGTTAATGATATATCCGCAGCTAAAAGGGGATTAGCAATGGTTTTTCAGTCATATGCATTATATCCACATATGAGTGTACGCCAAAACCTTGCCTTCGGTCTCGAGAATTTAAAGCTAGACAAAACAATAATTGAAAAAAGAATCCAAGAGGCTGCCAGACTGCTTAGGATGGAAGAGTATTTGAAGAGGCGTCCTGGACAGCTGTCCGGCGGACAGATGCAGAGAGTTGCAATTGGAAGGGCTATTGTGAGGGAGCCTTCCATATATTTGTTTGACGAGCCATTATCAAATCTAGACGCCGAGCTAAGGGTAGCAACCCGTGTTGAACTGAAGGCGCTGCATGAACGACTTGGAAATACAATGATTTATGTTACCCATGACCAAGTAGAGGCGATGACTATGGCTGACAAGATTGTGGTCCTGAATGAAGGGGTCATTGAACAGGTGGGCGCCCCATTAGAGCTTTACAATAGTCCAGCCAATATGTTTGTTGCGGGCTTTATCGGTTCTCCAAAAATGAACTTTTTGGACTACTCATCACTTCCTGAGGATCTCAAAAAATTGGCCCCAGAAAACTCATCCATTTTTGGTATTAGGCCAGAACATCTCTCGCTCAGTGGTGAAAATTCACTCCCTCTAGAGGTAAATAGCGTCGAACAATTGGGCTCTGACAGCTACCTCTATGGGAGCACCATCGGGGGTCAGGAGTTATCCATCAAGCTGAATAATCAAACCGATATTAGGGCCGAACAGAAGATTGATGTCAGTTTTGACCTAGACAATGCCCACTGGTTTGATAAGAACGAAGTGTCCATCTAAAATATTACTTCCAAGATTTATAACAGTAATGATCTTTTATTCAGATGAAATGTTTCAGAAAATTTTTCCATTCAATACAATTATGAATACCACCAGCCTAAATTCATAATATACTACATGCGTTTCTTCCATAATTGGAATTCAATAAAACAAACTAAAACTGGTTTCACACTTAGTCTAGAAGACAATTGGAGTTTCCACGCGCAGGTTTTGGAACCCTGGCTGATACGTATTGCCCTGGAACCTCCCCAAGGATTTGAACCACAAAGAAGCTGGATGGTTAATCCAGGAGGATCATTTCCCTGGCAAGGTCGAAAACGCCAAGACCTTTCAGTGTTCTCGCGTCCTGAATTCCAAAGGACCGAAAGGAACGGTGTTCTCGAACTGATTTCAGAAAATGCCCGAATGCGTCTGATTTCAGATCCCTTGCGTGTGGAATTGGATTTGAGAAATGAAAGTGAACAGTGGGTCAATGTCCTGCGAGACAGACGCAGCGGGGCATGGGGCTTTAACCACTCCAAAGAAACAACCTTCCATTTTCAGGACCGTCAAGAAACGGACCAGCATTTCGGACTTGGTGACAAATCTGGTCCGCTGGATCGCAGCGGCCGACGCTTCCGGATGAGGCAGATGGATGCTCTGGGCTATAATGCTGAAACCGGGGATCCGCTGTACAAGCACGTTCCTTGGCTGATGGTGAGGGATGCTTCAAGTAAAAAGTTAGTGGGTCTTTTTTATGACTGCTTGGCCCCTATGACCTTTGATCTGGGTGCTGAGCGTTCAAATTATCATGGATTCTATCGTCACGTCTCAGCAGAAACTCCTGGACTTGATCTTTACCTGATTTACGGTGAAGCAACAGAGATCATAGAATCGTTCACTCGGCTTACCGGGTTGCCTAATCTTTCTCCTCGCTGGTCCCTGGGTTTCGGCTTCTCCTCAATGCATCTGGCTGACGATCCTAATGGAGAGAAGGCAATACTGAGTTTTGCGGCGGATTGCCAACATCATCGGATTCCCATCAGTTCACTCCATTTTGGATCAGGTTATACACTAAAAAATGGAAAGCGTTATGTATTTACCTGGGACAAAAAACGTTTTCCTGATGCTAAGTCAATGCTGAATCAATTGAAGCAGAGAGGACTTGGAATCGTGGCCAACATCAAGCCCGCACTTCTCCAGGACCATCCAAAATTCCGTTCAATGGTCGAGTCCGGGGGATTTCTGAAAACACCGGCAGGAGACCCGGCAATTTCGCAGTTTTGGGGAGGTCCGGGCGCACACATCGATTTTACCAGTCCTACAGCCCGTGGCTGGTGGAAAAATCAGTTGAAGGCTGAAGTATTGGTTAAGGGAATTGATTCGGCCTGGAATGACAACAATGAATATGAAGTCGACGATGCCGATGCCCAAGCGTCCGGTGAAGGATGCCCATTTCCTGCAAAGCAGGCACTGCCTCTCCAGGCACTTTTGATGACCCGAACCAGCGTAGAAGCACAACAGGAGCTTCATCCGAAGCTGAGAAGCTATTCTGTAACACGAGCAGGCTGCCCAGGTGTTCAGCGTTGGGCGGAAACTTGGACAGGAGATAACCAAACTTCGTGGCACACATTGCGCTGGAACATCGCCAACGGACTCTCATTGGCAATTTCCGGAATGGGTAGAATGGGACACGACATTGGCGGTTTTTCTGGAGAACGTCCGGAACCCGAACTGCTGGTACGCTGGTTTCAGGCAATGTCGCTACACCCACGTTGCGTAATGAATTCCTGGAAACCCGAAACCGAGGGGATGAGCTTGCCCTGGATGCACGCTGAAATGCTGCCCAGAATACGCTCAAGCCTGCACTTGCGCTACCAATTCCTACCTGTCCTTTATGCTGCCATATGGCGCCTGCATCACTGGGGAACTCCTCCGATTACCCCGCTTTGGTGCGAGTTTCCGGACGATGAACAATGTTACCAGGCAGATGATTGTTTTCTGCTCGGAGGAAGGGTTCTAGTCGCTCCCGTATTGGAAGAAGGCCAGCGTAGTAAAAAAGTTTGGCTCCCCAATTGCTCAGAAGGCTGGTTCGATTTTTATCGAGGAAATGAATTGGGATCTGGGAAATGGATTAAGATGAAGGCACCTCTTACACGGCTGCCTTTGATCATCAGGGGCGGAACCCTTCTTCCTCTGGCGGGCAGGGTTTCCACAAAATACCCCCATCAGACTCTTTCACGAAAACTTTATGTGTTTGCGGGTGCGTCTTATCAAGATACCGTATCCCCCTCCAAGCCATATTGGGTGGAAGACGATGGCATTAGCCTTGATTATCAGTCAGGCGGGTATTGTGCCTTTCATCACACCATTTCCTGGAATAAAAAACTGGTGAAGTTGACTTTGAAAACCGAAGGACAATATCCCCTGCCCAACCTCCGTATTCCTGTGTATTGTCCTAATTTAGATAAACGGAAATTGTTATTGGAACCACAAAAAATTGATGGATACATTCTGGATCTGTAAACGCTTCAACCAACTTCTTCAACCACCCCAGGGAAGTTTGGCAAGCATTAATCGTTCATCCGAATGACGAGACTTTTTTCAGCCGGATTATTCTTGATTTTCAATTCAGCCAGCAAAATTGAAACGGCAATCATCCGTTAACATTTTTACCATTTAGTCCTTTTCCACAAACCTTGATCAGGTCAATTCAAACACAGGCAGATCTAGTTGCTGGGCCAGCATGTTGAGGGGAAGGCGGAGGTCCCCGTAGGCGATGCCGTAGTGGTGTTCAAGACCCTCCTTCATGACGGTATCAAGCACATCTGAAGCAGGCTTGTCGAAGCGAATGACACCGGAAGTTCCTGAAAAGCTTTTGGGAGCTTGAACCATCGTTCCTCCACCGATGATCATCCTGTTCCGGTTTTGGGACTGGCTCAGTCGAAAGAGTGTCACCCTTCCAGGTTTCAGAGGAAATTCATTAACAAGGGGTTTTTTACGGTTTGAATGGATCCCGGCTTCCACTTTCGAATCGGGATCCGCCATGCTCAAAGGTGCAAGTCCGCAATGCCAGAAAACTCCTGTGTTTTGATCTGCATCGATATCGACCAAATCGGCAATGAAAGCCGGTTCCTCCCCCACCCAATTCAGGATGAGGGTGCTTAAGGTTCCATAAACATCCGCCTCGCATCCTGCGGCGATGCCTTCCGTATTGAGCATACCCATGGCCCCGCAGGCCGCACAACCGTAGTCGGTGAAGAATTCGGGCCAGCATCGGATGGAAAACCCATGATAGCCCTCGGACTTGGCTTTCTTTTTCAAAGTTGAAAGGATCCTGAGGCTTTTCCCCAGAGGTTCCTGTTCGACGTTTTCAAGCCCATCAATTTTCTGTTTCAACTCTTGCTGAAGCGCCTCGACCTGGGATGGTGAAACCTGATTGGCCTCTTCAAATAAATCATTAAGTTCCAGCTGATCAACGGTCACACCAGCCATTTTTTTAAGTTCCTGGGCATCATAGGTACAGGTATGGAATCCATCCGGGTGTTGGCCCAATACTGCCAGGCGAGTACTGGAGAGATTTTTTCGGGCATGATGGGCGCTGATTCGAGCCTGAAGTTCTGTCAAGGCACGTTCGTCCTGGGGATGGATGTGCAGGTAATCGCAGCGGATGCCTGATTTTCCCAATGCATGGGACGCGAGGTTGATACCGCAGAGAGAATTCAACCTGAGCCTTCCACCGCTACGTTCTTCGGGAAATGACCAGAACAGCATCGGTGCATCCAAGGTTTCAGCGAGTTTGACCGTCATCGTTGCATCGGTGAAGGTCAGTTGCAGCACCAACAGCAGATCTGGAGGATCCTCAACCATTTCCTTGAGTCTTGCTTCAACCGCTCCGGCGTCAAAAAGAAGGTCCCTAGTTCCGGTCCATTCTGCTGGGAGCTGTTCCAGCAGATCCCAGGCATTCCTGCAGGTTTCTTCAGCAAAGGGGACGTCAAAGGTAGGCCGTGCCAATGGCAGGACAGCTATTTTCAAATGAGTGGCTGAACTCATAACCTTTCCTCGAGAAAAGCTTTAATTTCATGTTTCAGGGGGATCGCATCACGCCCCCCTGTTCTGGAGCAGCTGAGGGCCGCTGCAGCAGAAGCGTTGATCAGCGAAGTTTCTTCAGGAAAACCTTCTGCCAAACCAAGTGCAAAGAGCCCATGAAAAACATCTCCTGCTCCAAGCGTGTCCACAGACTTTATCTGAAAAGCAGGAAGATGGCGAAGTTTCCCGTCTTCAAGCCAACTCGTCCCAGAAGCTCCCTGGGTCACACCAACCCACCCCTGGTTGACTTCAGAAGCCTGAAGCAGCCCTTCATGGAGCGATTGTCCCGATGCAAATTGAGCCAGTGCGGGTTCCGAGAAAAGAGCATGGGTGGACTCTTTGATGACATCTACACTCAAACCTTCCGGGGTGATGTCCACATCAAGAACCGCAGGAATACCCTGCTTCCTTGCAGCAGCCAAAGTCTTTTGAGCACCTTCATTCCAGCGCAAATCAGCAAGCACCGCATTCGTTTCTGAAAGTGTTTCCAGTGGCAGCCATCCAGCATCGGAAATGAGTTCAGGATCGCTATAATTTACAATCAGCCTTTCTCCTTCGGAATCCACAAGAACCGCAGAAACTCCGGAACACACCCCTTTCAGTCGGCAAACATTCTCAACATTCACACCATATTCTTCGAGTTCCCGGAGGATCAGTCCTCCATTGTCATCATCCCCCATCCTGCCCCAATAAACGGCTTCTCCGCCTGCACGAGAAATGGAAACCGCAGCAGTCGCTGCATTCCCTCCTCCTACAGGATGATAGGACGTTGCATGCCACTTGGTCGGCACGTTGGGAATTTCAGGAACCATGAAGACATGATCGAGCACTGCCAACCCGACACAAACGACTTGGGCCAAACGCTACTCCTTGATCTGGTTTCGCAAGATTCCGTGTTCAAAAAACAATTTCACTGTCTCTGCCGCCTTGAACCGCATTTCATAAAAGGCTTGATTTGAAAAAAAAGCCTGATGAGGATTGATCCAAAGTCTTCCGTCGAGCCATTCTTCTCGGTTCCTCCAGGCTTCGATCAAAGAGTGGTTTCCAGGAGGTTCTTGGGGAAGGACATCCAAACCGGCGGCTTGGATCTGGTTTTCCCTGAGAGCCTTTTCCAAAACATCCAAACTTTCTAACAATCCGCCTCGAGCAGTATTGACCAGAATCAAACTGCTTTTCACCCGTTCCAAGAAACTGGGGTCGATCATTCCCCGCGTTTCATCATTGAGGGGACAGTGAAAACTGATCATATCACAAAGAGGCAGCATCTCTTCAAGAAATTGAAAACGCTGATAACCCACTGCCTTTTCATGACCTGAAGGCTGATAGGGATCATAGCCTAGAATCTTGATTCCAAAGGGTTTCATACGGTTCACCAGGGCCGTTCCGATCCGCCCTACTCCTATGATCCCTAATGCACTTCGGGAAAGCCGAATGGTTTCACGTGACTGATTTTGCCAGGCTCCCTGAAAAAATCGGCATGACACATCATACCTTCCAACATTTCTCTGCAATCCCAGCAACATGGCACTGGCAGTGTCTGCAACCTCTTCGGTTCCATAGTCCGGCACATTGCAGAAGGGTATCCCTTTTTGCTTCAATCTGGAAAGGTCAATCGCATCATAACCAACACCATAACGGACCACGATGCGGCATCGCTCAAGATGATCTATGGTTTTTCCTGTGATGGGAGCTCGCCAGACAAGGAGGGCATCTATACTGCGTAGGATCTCAGGTTTGAAATCCTCTTCCAGTCTTGAATTGAGAAATACCAGTTCAGTATCCGGACCAAGCGCTTCCCGCTCCACCTCGAAAGGTGGAGGGGAGTGATCGCTGATACCCACCCGGATCCTGGTCATTTCGGCAAAACAGGAGGCGAATAACTTCCCAGGCTTTAGGCGCTTCGGTAAAGCTTGGTCATTACAAATTCTCGGTGACCCAACACTTCTGCTGCAGTCAGCCTTCCATTGGCAGTCCGCAGGGTAATGTCAATCAGTTCGTCGCCAGCCGAGTCCAGATTAAGATCCCTCCGGAGGATTCCTGACACATCAAGATCGATATGCTCAGGCATGGTCCGTGCGGTCTTTGGATTTGCCGTCAACTTGATTACCGGTTCGATCGGGTTCCCAATGATGTTGCCCTGGCCGGTAGGAAAGAGATGGACGGTGAATCCTGCGGCTGCCTGAAGGGTGACACATTCCGCAGCGGCTGAAGAAGTGTCCATGAAATAAAGCCCTGGGCCTTTCGTTGGTTCTTCTGCAGGTTCAAGGACATCAATGAACTTTGGATTTTTCCCGATTTTCTGGAAATTCCCGAATGCTTTCTCCTCGATGGTTGTCAACCCACCTGCAATGTTGCCCTTGGTAGGCTGGGATTCAGAAAGATCATCGGTCTTGTTTTCCAAAATGAAATCATTGTACGCATTCCAAGTATCAAGAAATTTCTGTTTGACCTCAAGATTCGCTGCTCTTTCGGCACAAACCTGCTCTGCTCCTGTGAGTTCGGAAGTTTCTCCGAAACAGAGTGGAACTCCAAGAGGTTCAAACTTGTCCATCAGGTTGCCCACAGTTGGATTTGATGCCAGTCCCGAGGTGGTGTCAGATTCTCCACATTTGACAGAAATCCAGAGGTCTTCCAATCCACATTCTTCACGCTGAATTTCACTGGCCCAGTGCATGAATTCTTTGGCTTTCCGGGAGGCCTCGGCAATGGTCCCGATATCTCCTCTACCTTCGATGGAGAATCCCTCCACGGGTTTTCCGGTTGATGCAATTCCATCCACAACCTTTTGAGTCCATCCTGGTTCGATTCCAATCACTATGACAGCCGCCACATTGGGATTTTTCCCTGTACCGATGATGGTGCGAAAGTGGAGCTCCAAGTCTGCACCAAACTGAAGTCTTCCGTAGCTGTGAGGTATAGCCAGGGTTCCAAAAACATTGCGTCCCACTGCTTCCGCTGCAGCGTTGGAGATGTCATCCACCGGTAGAATGATCACATGATTACGAACTCCAACCCGGCCGTTTTCCCGTCGGTAACCCATGAATTTTCGTGAGAATTCCTTCGCCATTACCACCTCTTCGTTTTAACATTCTGGACATGGACATGCCCTCCCTGTGAAATATTTCCCACGGCTTTTCCAATATCTTGTCCGTATTTGAAAATGGTTTCTCCAACGTTGATGTCCTTCAGTGCCAGTTTGTGACCCAGTGGAACCATCTCCGAAGCGGTAAGACTGATGGTCTCATCAGTTTCCATGACCCAGCCTTTGACTTCTTCACCAGCACCGACCTGATCGACAACAACCACGCCTACGCTATCTTTCGGTTCATGAACTATGAAATGTGGATTCATCCTCTCATCCTTTAGTTTTTTGTTTATTCTGTCACTCTATTATTTCAACTTCCATCCCAGAGTCAATTCAATGTGTGATAAAAGAATATCTTATACATCTTTCCTTGTAAAATTGAAGGTTTGCCAAATATCTTTGGACATTGTTCGTCGATTGAGTTAAAAAACAGTTCCCCAAAAAAGAAACCGAATGAACCAGAAAAAAACCGAACCCAATCCTGACTTTCGCCCCCTCTACGTTCAGGTGATGGAAATCATCAGCAAACGAATTGAAAAAGGGGAATGGGGACCGGGAGAAGTACTACCAGCGGAACCAAAATTTGCAGAAGAATTAGGGGTCAGCCAGGGAACGGTCCGTAAAGCTCTAGACAACATCGCTCGAAAAAAGATGCTCGTCCGCCGTCAAGGCCGGGGAACATTTGTGGCGGAACATAGTCCGGACATGTCGCTTTTCCGTTTTTTCAGAATCGTTGATGGTTCGGGAAACGCGATCACACCCCAAAGCCGTCTTCTCAAAATTTCCAGGTCCAGAGCGACCACATTTCACCAACGGATGCTGAATCTAGAAAAGGGCTCTCCAGTCTGGAAAATAGAACGGGTCCGAATCATGAAACGCAGGCCGGTGATCAACGAAGTGATCATCCTACCCAAACATTTATTTCCCGATCTGGATCGTCTTGATGAACCCTTACCCAATACGCTGTACGATTTTTACCAAAATCGATTCAAGATTTTTATTCATCAGACCAAAGAAACTCTGAGAGCTGTTGAAGCAGAACCCCGTGACTGCAAAAATATCCGGGTCGAACGTGGTTCCCCACTCCTGGAAATTCGACGAATCGCATTCAATGTTTCAGGAGAACCCATTGAATTGAGAACCTCTCGGGTCCACACCAAAGGTAACGCCTACGAAATCACTCTTCGCTGAAGCCACGATCAACGTCCTTTCAGGACTTGCTTAATCCTTCTGCAGGGCTATCTTATATTTCATCGTTTTTTTAGTACCCCCCTTTAGATCATACACGGATGCTTGGATTTTTGGGAAAGCGCGGCCGGATTGTAATCGTGCTGATCCTGCTTCTGGCAGGGGGTGGGGTCGTACTCTTTTTACATGCGATCCTTTTTCCCTTCCTTTTGGCGGGATTTTTGGCTTACGTGCTCGCGCCAGTTATCCAGAACATGCATCAAAGGAAATTCCGGGGTTATCAGATGCCCCGAGGATTGGCTGTTGTCCTAATCTACCTCCTGCTCCTTTTCATTCTGATTGCCGGAGGAAGTTACCTCATTCCGAGAGTCACTGCGGAAATGGGAAGATTGACCAAGGAATTCCCAAAAGCCGTCAGTACCCTGAATGAACAATGGATTCCTGAAATCAACCGAAAGTTGAATGAATGGGCATCCAAGCTGCCGGAATCTCCAAAACCAACCCAATTGCCTGAAGAAATTTCTGAGGAAATTCAGACAGCGGATGAAACCATTTCGGAACCTTCAGGAGAATTGGAGATGTTGATGGAGCATTATACTTTCGAGATCCATCAACTGGATTCAGGAAACATGGAAGTCATCCCCAAAAAACGTCATAAAAATCGAAATGGTGAGATCTCCAACCAGGGTCAGCCCCTCGACATCCAGGACCAGTGGACTTCACTGATCAGTTCGGCTACAGAACGGCTCAAGGGAGGTATGACCGAATTCCTGGGACTGGGACAAAGGATGGTGGCAAAAATCGCAGGATCCGTCTGGGCCATGTTTTTGACCTTCATGGTTGCCGCTTTCATCCTCGTGGATACAGAACGTATTCACCGTTTCGTTCGCTCACTGGTCCCGCTTCAATATCAAATTCGATACGGCACCTTACTCACGAGACTCGATGTAGGTCTCAACGGTGTCGTTCGAGGTCAACTGCTGATATGCCTGGTGAACGGAATCCTGACGATGATTGGCTTGATCCTCATAGGAGTTCCCTTCGCTTTCACTCTTGGTTTGGTGGCAATGGTCTTTTCCCTGATTCCCATTTTTGGAACCATTCTTTCCACCATTCCAATCATGATCATGGGACTCACGGTTTCCTTCTCCACGGGGGTCCTTGCCTTGGCCTGGATTCTGGTCATTCACTTCATTGAAGGGAATTTTCTCAACCCAAAAATCATGGGTACTGCCGCCCACATTCATCCTGTATTGATCGTCTTTGCTCTGGTAACCGGGGAATTTGTAGCTGGGATCGCAGGAGCATTGCTGGCGGTTCCAATTTTTTCCATCCTTCAGACCCTGTTTCTCTTCCTTAAATCGTTGGTGGAAGAATTAGAACCCATAGAAAATACCAGCAGTCCATGAACGCCGTCTGGCTGGCAGTTCTATTCATCCCGCTTGGACTACTGCTCTGGTTCTTCGGTCCCCGTGAAAAAATCAACGAAACCGTCGATCTAAATGAACTTCCTGAAGATCTGGATCGTTACCTGGATGAATCAGAATCTCGATTTCCAAATATCCGGGAAGGACTGAAGAAAGAAATCCTCTGGATAGATCCTGAAAAGAAGCAGCAAACGGAATTATCCATCGTCTACCTCCATGGTTTTTCTGCGAGTCGGGCTGAAATTTCTCCTGTTCCCGAACACGTTGCCATGGAACTTGGAGCCAATCTTTTCTTCACCCGATTGTCGGGCCATGGAAGCACAGGTTCAGACCTTGGAGATTCAAATGCCGATGATTGGCTCAAGGATGCTGTGGAAGCTCTGAAAATTGGACAGCAAATTGGTAAGAAAGTGGTGTTGATGGGAACTTCCACGGGTGGAACACTCGCCTTGTGGCTTGCATTTAAATTCCAGGATGCTCCCCTTCGAGCTTTGATTCTGACTTCGCCAAACCTGGGACTCAAAGACCCTCGGAGCATCATCACCCTTTTTCCATGGCCCAGATTTTTTGTTTCTTTACTGGTAGGCAATATGAGATCATGGGATGCAAAAAACGAAGCCCATAGTCATGCCTGGACCAACCACTATCCAACCGGTGTGGGTGTCAGCATGGTTGGCCTGACCAGAAAAGTGTTAACCAATGCATTTGAGCATTTGCGAATCCCCTGCCTCACCCTTTATTCGCCAAGAGACACGGTCGTCCACCCAAGAAAAATTGAAACCATCTTTGACCGTCTAGGGTCCTCTCCAAAACGATTACTGGCCATTCTTGATTCTGAAGATCCTGGCCAACATGTCATCACAGGAGACATCCTTTCTCCATCAACCAATGAACGGGTGATCCATCAAATGCTCAAATTCCTCAAGAACCTAGGGTGACCTCTCAAGACCCAGAAAAAATGACTACGAATGAAACCTCCTTGAAGGAACTTCTTCAATTTGCCCATCGTCTTGCAGATGCCGCGGAAGAATCCATCCTTTCTCGCTTCCGTTCTAAACTGACTGTAGAAGATAAAACCGACTCGAGCCCGGTGACCATCGCTGACAGGGAGGCAGAGCAGGAAATGCGCAATCTGATTCAATCTCTTTTCCCGGATCATGGAATCATCGGCGAGGAACATGGTGAAATGAACCCCAATAGCCCCCTTCAATGGGTGTTGGATCCTATTGATGGAACCAGAGCATTTATTACAGGAAACCCTCTTTTTGGGACCCTGATCGGGTTGATGGAGCAAGGAAATCCAAGACTGGGAGTTATCAATATTCCTGCTACAGGCGAACGCTGGACCTCCGCTGAAGGCTTGAATTGTCACTACCAGAACAGAAGTGGAAAAGAATTCGTCTGTAAAGTATCTGGAATAACCAGGCTTTCCGAAGTCCTCATGTACAGCACCGACCCTTCGATGTTCGATCAGGAACAGACGGTATTGGTGGATCAACTAATCAAGAAGGTCAAATCACGCCGCTATGGAGGGGACTGCTACCTCTATGGGATGCTTGCTGGAGGCTGGATTGATCTCGTGGTCGAAGCCGATATGAAACTTTATGATGTTATGGCACTCATTCCCGTGGTTCAATCTGCAGGAGGAGTGATTTCCGACTGGAAAGGAAATCCGATTCAACCCGGTTGGGATGGAACCGTGCTGGCCTCAGCATCTCCAGAATTACATCAACAGGTCGTGAAAATTCTTAAAACTAGCTGAAATAATAAGACCCCGGATTTCTTCCAATTCAGGAGGCTTCAATTTCAGGAATTTCTCTCATCCGGTTGCCCTCAGGGTCAAACGCCGCCGCATGTTGGACAGAACCTGAAAAGAGTTTTCCTGCTATATCTACCTGAACCCTATCGTCATCCCGCAGTTGACCCCAATCTGGTTTCAGGAAGGCCAAGGCCAGAGGACTGCCGATCCGGTAACCGAATGAGGCAGACGTCGTCTTTCCGATAATGGCGTCATCTTTCCAGACCGGTTCATTGCCAAGCGGGACCGCTTGAGGATCATCCAAAACGATCGTTACCAGGCTCTGGGACATCTCCTCATCCTTTATTCTGAGGAGGGCTTCACGGCCCAGAAAATCTTTGCCCCAATCGATGGCGAATTCCAGACCTGCTTCTAGGGGGGTGACGTCGCCATCCAGTTCATGACCCATCACTGCAAAGCGTTTTTCGATACGCATGGAGGACTGGGCGAAAAGTCCTGCAGGTTTTGCTCCGGCTTTCAAAAGAACCTCGGCGACCGACTCTGCCCGATCCGTTTGAAATACGAGTTCCCAGCCCGATTCTCCAACGAAGGAAACCCGCATCGCCAAGACCGAGGTTCCACCGATTTCAGTCTTTGTGTGATGAAAATATTTCAGTTCATTGAGTTCCCTAGCCCCTACTTCCATAGCGGCTCTTGAGGATTCGGGCCCAGCCAATGCCAGCGTGGCATACAATTCGGTCTCATCCGTGAGATGGACCTGCTCATCAGGCTGGAGTTGATTTTTCAGCCATGCGAGATCCCGTTTTACTGAGGTAGTTCCAACAAAAATCAGGTAAGTCTCATTGCTGAGGCGCATGGCCACCAGGTCGGCTTCAAAGGTTCCACGAGTATTAAGAAGAGCCGTGTAGACCATCTTCCCAGGTGGAACTTTCATGTTATTGGTGCAGAGACGGTCGAGGAAAGTTTCGGCGTCCGGCCCCTCGATACGGATTTTTCCTAGGGTGGACTGATCGAAAAGGGCGGCTTTGGTATGGGCCTGAAGGACTTCGCTTTCCACCTGTTCAAACCATTCAGGTCTACCGAAGGTCAGCTTCGGATCATGGTGGGAGTTGAAAAACATTGGACGCTCCCATCCATAAAATTGTCCAAAATGAGCGTTTTGCTCTTTCCAAAGAGCCGCACAAGGGGTGTCTCTTATTCCCCGTGACGTTTTCCACTGACGTCCGGGGAATGTAATTTCATAATGCTTCCCGAGGACTTCCGGAACTCTTTCGCTGAGAACCTTGACGGAACACATCCCATCCGGGAAACGTTTGGGGTCGGCTTCCGGGAGATCTGCAGGTGTATGACCATTGACAATGCAGTGGGCGAGTGCCATGCCGGCTCCACTTCCGGTTGCTACACCAACCGAATTCATTCCGCAACCTAGAAAGAATCCACGTGTTTCTGCAGATTCACCGAGCAGAAAGGATCCATCCGGAGTAAAACTTTCAGGCCCATTGAGCAGTTTTTTAACTTCAGCATGTTCCAGGGCAGGTATCCGTTGGATGGCATTCAGCATCATCGGTTCAAAATGATCCCAGTCTTCTGGTAGCAATTGGAACGCAAAGTCTTTTCCAAGCTTTGCCGGATCGATCGATTTTCCCATCGGTTCGAAACATCCCACCAGAAGCCCCCCGGATTCATCACGGATGTAGAGGTGCGAGTCATGATCAGACAGGGTTGGAATATGTCCTTTGATTCCCTCCACCTCACCGGTGAGAAGGTAAAAGTGTTCACAAGGCCAAACCGGGATCTTCACCCCGGCCTTTGAAGCAAGTTCCCGGCTCCAAAGACCACTGCAAAGAACAACCGCATCGCAGCGGATTTCCCCTTGTTCGGTAATCACGGCTCGGACCTTTCCTTTCCCAGTGAGGATACCGATCACGGAAGTTTCCTCAAAAATCTTTGCTCCTCGATTTTTAGCCCCCTTCGCAAGCGCCACACAAAGATCTGATGGACTGACTCGGCCGTCATCCGGCGACCAGACCGCACCGATGACATCATCATGGTTCATCAGCGGCCAGCGTTCCGCTGCTTCTTCAACCGGGATGGAATCTGCCTGAATGCCGAACAATCGGGCCAGTGATTCCTGCCTGAGAATATGAGTCAATCGTTCCTGGTTGGTGGCAATGGAAAGGGAGCCTGTCTGCATCCACCCAGTGGCCTGCCCGGTTTCCTCCTCAAGTTCAGGGAAAAAAGAAAAAGAATAACGGATCAGTTCTGTCAGGTTTTTGCTCGACCGAAGGGCCCGGACCTGCGCTGCGGAATGCCACGTCGTTCCAGAAGTGAGTTGGCTTCGTTCGAGAAGCACGGCATCGGCCACCCCGAGTTTCACCAGGTGATACAGCGTCGAACAGCCGAGGATGCCCCCTCCGATCACCACCACGGAAGCATGAGGGGGTATGGGTTGGACGTTCATATGGAAATTAGAGAATCCAAAGATTGTTTTTTTAGATGAAAACTTCCTGGAATATCACTTGGACTGCTTCAAAAAAAATATTAAAGAAATTCCAGATCTCCCAATCACCCATTTCCAGGACTTGTTGCGTGCCAACTTAAACAACTGTAACAATTGTTGCAATTTTATTCAAATATATGTAACGTATGTAACAATTCAGTCTAAATAAGAAAAGGGCCAATGGTTTTAGGGGTACAGGAGAGAATTTCCACAAAGATGGCTATGTTGAGCCCTCAACTTCAACGAGCGGCTCAATTCGTTTCCGAAAATCCTGAAGGAGTTGCAACACGATCATTACGATATGTGGCAAAATTAACGGGCGTCTCTCCACCAACCTTTACTCGCTTGGCCAGCGCATTAGGCTATGAAAAATATGAAGGGTTACGCGAATCATGCCGTGACCACATCATGAAACAAGGCTTGATTTTCGCGGCAAAGGCAAAGGCACTCCAGGAGCAGGGACCCCAAGAAGAAAGAGAAGGGTTATTTGTTGTTCGCCAAGCAAAATCAACCATTAGCAATATCAATCAGCTGCTGAAATCAGTTAATCCTGAACAAATTGAAGTGGCAGCAAAAAATTTAGCATCAGCACGTAAAGTGATTTTAGTTGGAATGATGAGTTCCCTCCCTTTTATAGAATATATGGCCTATGTGGCATCCATGGGGTACGAGAATTGGCATGTACTTGGTAGGGATTCCCGCTCAGATACTTCATTGATAAATGGCATAGGCCAAGCTGATGTAGCACTAGTAATTTCCAAAGCCCCCTATGCTTTGCGTGCGATCAAGGCTGCAGAACAAATTCAAAATAGAGGTACTTTCGTAATAGGAATCACCGATAAAATGAGTTCTCCGCTCTGCCAGCACTGTGACTCGATTTTTATTGTCTCGACGGAAACACCACAATTCTTTACTTCACATGCTGCAACTCTTGTGTTGATCGAATCACTAGTGGGACTCGTTGTTTCCTATAGTGACGATTCTGTCAGCCAGAGAATCGCCTCGGTGGAAGCAACAGGACACAAAATAGGTGATTACTTTCCGAAATCATGAGACTGAAAAACTCCAAAAAGGAGATGAAAGAAAGTCAGAGCCTTCAACAAAATGAACCCTGATGGAAGGAGAGGTTTTTTTACTAAAGCCACAGACGTTTGGTTAAATTGAGGAGTTTCCTTGAATAAACTCCTTACGAGGCAATTCTGTCTCATTAACAATGAAAGGGGGATACCATGAATTGAGTGCAAAATAGTATTTTTTTTATAATTATGAGGCTATAATTGTTGTCTTCATTAACAATAATTCCTGAACTTGAATCAAAACAAGCCAGGAATCATTAAGTGTAATTCTTTTTTAGGAGTGGATAATGAAATTATTAAAATCATTTCTCATTACAAGTTTTATTACTTCATTAGCTTTAGGCAACTTAGCTGTTGCAGGTCAATGTACTAATGATGTTTGGAACAAAGTCATGAAACGCGGAAAGGTCGTGATCGGCGTCAAAGCAGACTACAAACCTTGGGGATATCGAAGTTCAAACGGTGATCTGGTTGGTATGGAAATCGATATGGCAAAAGATGTCGCCGCTGCCATGAACGTGAATCTAAAACTCGTCCCGGTACAGTCCTCGAACCGCATGCAGTTTCTCGAGCAAGGCAAGATCGACATGATGATCGCAACCATGTCGGACCGTGTCGACCGCCGTAAGATCGTCGGCATCACCCAACCTAATTATTATACTTCGGGAACCAACATCATGTCTCCCAAAGCACTCGGACTGACTTCCTGGGAAGCTCTCCGTGGCAAGCCCGTCTGTGGCAAACAAGGTGCTTTCTACAACAAGATTGTTGCGGACCGTTATGGTGCAAAGATCGTTGCCTTCACAGGTAATGCAGAAGCCAAGCAGGCCCTCCGCGACAAGAAGTGCATCGCCTGGGTTTATGACGATTCTTCGATCATGTCCGATCTTTCTTCGGGTGAATTCAATGACTTTGAAATGCCCCTCGCATCAGAAGATGACAACCCCTGGGGACTGGCTGTTCCATTAGCAGAAAAAGACTGTATCTTCGGAAATTTCATGTCTGGGATGACCTTCAACTGGCATCAATCCGGTCGTCTGATTGAACTGGAACAGAAGCATGGGATTCAGTCCACCAATTATCTTGTCATCCAAAAGTACCGCAATAAGGACTGGCTGGAAGGCAAGTAAATTACTAGGTTCAGAATGTTCGATCTGATGAACAATTTCTGATACAAAATCCATCCTAAAGCCGGAGTTGATATACAAGAATTCCGGCTTTTCTTTTCCCCAACAATTCACTTTGTAATGGCCGGATCCTTCAGTCAGTTCTTTCTGGATCTCTACAAAAGTAATCCCAAGTGGAACTTCATTTACTTTTATGATCCGGTTCAGGCAGACCGGGTGATCGAGGGTTTCTGGACAACCCTGGAACTTGCGGTTATCTGCGTCATCTTCAGTGTGGTCATCGGGGTCGTAGGTGCATGGTTGCAAACGCTTCCCAACCGCATGGTTCGTCTGGTGGTTCAAGGATACATTCAGTTTTTCCGAAACACACCCCCACTGATCCAACTGATGTTTTTTTACTTTGCGTTGGGCCAGTTTACTCCGACCTATTCCCCGGATGGTTGGCTGGAGATCCCCATCATATCGAATGTTGGCTGGGCGATCATCTCCCTTTCTTTTTTTGCGGGAGCCTTCAATGTGGAAATTTTCCGGGCAGGGATTGAGGCCATTCCGGAATCTACCAAAGAAGCCTCGGAATCTCTTGGCTTTTCGAGATTTCAGACTTACCGCTACATCGTGCTCCCTCTTGCCTTCCGGGTCAGCTTACCGGCATTGAACAACAATCTCGTCAACCTGGTTAAAACTACCACTCAGGCTCTGGTGATCGCTGTTCCGGAACTGCTTTACCAGATGGTGAGCATTTACAACGATTACTCCACCTCGATGAATGCCTGCATGCTGCTTTTATTTATCGTATACATCGGATTAGTCGGTATTCTCGTTTTCGGCATGCACCGCTGGGAGCGTTCAATGTCCATTCCAGGATACGGAGCATGAAACTGCTTCGAACTTCGATTCCAGGACTTGGATCCCGGCAGACTTCCACCGATTTCCCGGTTCTCTTGCCGTTTCGGGGGCAGGCAGCAGGTCAAACAGAGGATTTACGATTCAGTCGCTGGATGGTCACAACTTCCCCTGCGGTGATGATGCTGATTGCTCTTTTGGCCCTGCTCTATCCTACACTGGCAATGGCCCAGTCAAAATTCAGCCTGGCTGATGCCTTTCAGGTCCTTTGGCGTTGGCTACCGTTTATTGTCGGAAGTGGATTTGTGATGAATCTCTTGATCAGTTTCTTCACCATGGCTATCGGTACCGCGGCTGGAGTTTTGCTTGGTCTGGGGCAAATCTCCTTGTATGCCCCCCTGAGGAAAACCTGCTGGTTTGTAACTCAACTCTTTCGAAACTCACCATGGCTGGTCTTACTGTTCATCGTAATGCTGACCTTTCCCTTCGAAATAGAATTTGGAGAAACCATCATTTCGATTCCGGATTGGATGAAAGCAGTGTTTGGGCTTTCACTTCCGATCATGGCCAACATTGCTGAAATAGTGCGTGGCGCCGTTCAATCCGTGCCAACGGGACAATGGGAAGCTTCGGAGTCTCTCGCATTCAGTCGGCAGCAGACGCTTTGGCAGATCATTCTGCCTCAGTGTTTCAAGCGCATGATTCCCCCCTGGATGAACTGGTACGCGATCCTAACCATGGCGACTCCACTGGTTTCCCTGCTGGGTGTAGAGGAGATTGTCACGCTTTCTCGCCAAGCCATGGAAGCGGAAGACAACCACCCTGAACTGCTGATTCCCTTTTATGGATTTGCCCTGGTGATTTTCTTTGCCTATTGCTATCCGATTGCACGCTGGACCCTGAAGTTGGAGGAACGGTTTTCCGTCAAGCTATGAGGAGCTTAAAATGAGTGAAAAGGAATTGAAATCAGAACAGCCCATTGTTTCCCTGAAGGATGTCCATAAATCCTTTGGGGATCTTGAGGTACTCAAGGGCATCAGTTTCGATGTGATGAAAGGAGAAGTGATCTGCATCATAGGACCTTCAGGTTCAGGTAAATCCACCCTGATCCGCTGTATCAATGCCCTCAACGATATCAACTCCGGTTCGATCAAGGTCCATGGCAGGGAGGTTCACGATCCCAACCTCGACAAACTCGAACTACGCAAGAAAGTCGGCATGGTCTTTCAGCAGTACAACCTTTTTCCTCATAAAACCGCCCTGGAAAACGTGATGATGGCTCCAATGCTGGTCCTCAAACAGAACAAGGAGGATGTACAAAAGATGGCGCAGGAACTGATCCACAAGGTCAGGCTGGAAGGCAAAGAAGACAGCTACCCGGGTGAGCTTTCAGGCGGACAGCAGCAACGGGTGGCCATTGCCCGGTCACTGGCGATGAACCCTGATGTGATGCTTTTTGACGAAGTCACCTCGGCCCTCGATCCGGAAACGGTGAAGGAGGTTCTGGTCACGATCAAGGAACTGGCCCAGGAAGGCATGACCTGCATCCTCGTCACCCATGAGATGGGATTTGCCAAGGAACTCGCTGACCATATTTACTTCACCGATAATGGTGTGATTGTGGAGCATGGTCCTCCTTCCACCTTTTTCACCGAAGCCAGTGATCCACGCACCCGTGAGTTCCTCAGTCAGATTCTTTAATAAAATACAAACCCGATTTCTCAAATTTCAAAGATGACTCAAACGGCAGATTACCTGATCATCGGAGGGGGCCTCTACGGTTGCAGCATCGCCTACCATCTAGCTCTTCAAGGTGCCAAAAAAGTGGTGTTGCTCGAACGTAATGAGATCTGCCAGGCAGCCACTTCCAAATCCTGCGCCATCGTCCGGACCCACTATTCGGTAGAAGCCAACCTCGTGCATGCCGTAGAAAGCCTGAAAGTTTTTGAAGCCTTTGATGAGCAGGTGGGTGGTGATATCGGTTTCCAAAGGACAGGATACCTGATCCTGGGACCTGAAGATCATCGTGAACCGATGCTGGAGGTGTTCAACAAACAAAACGAACAGGGGATCGACACCAGGGTCATCGATGCGAATGAAGCGAAACAATTGCATCCACTGCTGCAATTGGAGGACGTAGATGTGATCGGTTACGACACCCGAACCGGATACTGCGATCCTTATCTGGCCACCACGGCCTTTGCCAAGCGTGCGAGGGATCTCGGAGTGGACATCCAAACTGGAATCCAAGTCCAGGATCTTCAGGCGGAGGGCATGGTCAAAAGTGTGATCACGGACTCAGAAACCTATGAAACCCCACACCTGATCCTGGCTGCAGGAGGCTGGAACGCAAAACTTGCATCAACGATTGGGATCGAAGTTCCACTAGAACTGAGCCGTCACAAAGTGATCACTTTGAGAATTAATGAAGATTACTCGAAATCCTGGCCCATCATCAAGGATCTCACCAGCCCAGATAAGATCTATTTTCGTCCGGATTCGGGTGGGGTCGTTCTGATCGGCACCGGTGATCATGGAGATCCCATCAGGGATCCCGACCTGCTCACTGATGAGGTCGATTCCAAGCACATTGAACGCATCGGAGTCCTGATGAAAAATAGGATGCCGGCTTTTGCAGAAGCGAATTATGTCAACGGTTGGACTGGCCCCTATGACATCACCCCGGACTGGAACCCGATTGTAGGAAAAGTCCCAGGCCCTGAGGGTATCTTCATCGCCGTTGGTTTCAGTGGGCACGGATTCAAACTGGCACCCACCCTGGGAGAATCCCTGGCATCCATGGTCCTTGGGGAAACTCCAAGACTGCCAATCGACATGTATTCCTTCTCCCGTTTCCAGGAGGGTTCCCACCTCCATGGTGCCTACGGAATCGGATCGATTTCCTAAAATCTTAATACTCAACACTTGACGGGTAAACTCCCCTCAGTCCTTCCAGTGGGATTTATAAAATTCTGGTATCCTTGTTTCTGTCCAACCTGATTTATTCCAGGGAACACCCGTGATAAAAGCTGCGTGTCCGCCTTTTTGATGGTATTCCAATTCCACCAATTCGGAAACCTCCTCTATTTTTGCAAAAGTTGATGTTTCCAGAAAAGGATCATCGAAAGAGTTCATGATCAATGTCGGCACTTTGATATGCTTCAGAAAGCCTTTGCACGAAGATTTGGAATAATAATCTTCTGCATCTTTGAACCCATGTAAAGGGGCAGTGATCCGATCA
>PVBE012845503.1_pt1 | contig 31705 bp, 30 predicted proteins | sample 1631181 | NCBI WGS metagenome assembly PVBE01 (sample SAMN08397723, study PRJNA350692) | Marine metagenome, whole genome shotgun sequencing project. | isolation source: water | place: Pacific Ocean | collected 2012-04
CACTCTCAATTAAAACTTCCATACTACTGCTTATAACTTTAGATGGAAAACTCAAAATAGCCCCTCTCTTCAAATTAAATATAGCTTCCTTTAAACCCATACCCAAACTTCTCAAATTACTACTCACTAAACTAAAGAACTCCCCACTCATACTTCCCTTTGTATTCTCTGCTACTTTACTAAATGCTAACTCTACTGGTAAACCATCTTCAATCCTATTTCCTAATTGAAATAAACTACCTGCAAATTCTCTTTCTAATTCTTGAGTATCTTTCCTTATTTTGAGTAATTTTTTAGTTTTTAACCTATAATATAGTCCTACTCCTATCGCCATACTCAAAGGTATTGCCAAACTTAACAACATAGCCTTAAAACCAAAAGGCCCCGCACCATCCCTATATCCAAGAACCCAATCTCCATTCAAGAAAGCGTCATTTGGAAATACAACATGTAAGATTAAAGGTGAAAAACCAATAGCTAAAATAAATAGAAATAAAGGCACTGCCAAGACCAGAGGACTTACATAAACACCCCTTATTTTCAAATATTTATATTTTTCAAACAAACTTTCATCCATGGCAAAACTTTCACCTTCTCCACTCGGCCTTTTCACCATTAATTTATTCCCCATTAAATACACAAAAACAGGCAATATCAAATTGTAAACAAATGCTAACCAATACCATTTGATACCCATAAATCCTGCCATTAAAGGTAACATAATCATCCCCAATACGGGTAGAATAATTCCTAACATATACAAAGTAGTAATAGGAGATTTCAAATCTTGAGCATAATGCATCATCCTCTCATGTGTTCCATCCAAAATAGTAGTCAAAGCCCTCTCTAAAACTTCCAATCTTCTTTCTTCTTTAGGTTCATACAAACTACTCTCAATTAAATGAAAAGAATTGATAAAATCCCTATTATGTTTTCTCCAAGTTTCTAAATAATTATCTAAAGATTCCTTAATTGTGTTATACTTCCCAGTTTCTAAATTCCAAAATACTTTTTTCAAATCCCCTGCCAATGGATCTTTAATATGTTGAGCTGCAAATTTAATTGCGTGTTCCAAATTACTTGTATGCCGCATATACATAACCACATATAAAATGCACAACACCATTTGATTGCTAGCCTGGATTCTCCACTTCAAAGCTTTCTGATTAGGATAACCTACTAATAATTTGATACTAAAAATTCCTAAAGCTACAAAAAGTAAAGGAAAAAAGAAAATGAATTCTCCTGTTAACAACCATGCTAATACAAAAATTAAAATCCCAATTAAAATTCCCGCCAAACCCACAAAAAACGCAAAACTCGTCGCCCCTTCCGGAGTTATTTTCAATCCTATCCTAGAAATACTTTCCCATAACTTCTCTTTATCTTTCTCACTAGGCCGTATAGTCAAAATATCTTTACTTACCTTACAGGCTTTTTCATAAAAACTTAATTTACTCCCTATTTGCTCTTGCTTAAATCTCCTATATTCTCCTGTAAACCCCTCATCAGATTTTTCTTTTAATTTATGTCTATACTTATCCAGAATATCCTCAACATCCTTCCTCATTTAACTTAGTTGATAATTAGAAATATATAAAATCTACTAAACTTTTTTAGCAGCTCGTTTTAACCACTCTTCCCACTCAAAAAAGATTCTACTTGGATCCAAATTACCTAATTCCTTCTTAACTCCTGCACTTACTCTATGATAATGATCATTTGCTGCAATTGCAAAATCCGCTTCCAACACATTTCTATTTATTTGACCATACTTAACTAAGGTCTCTTTCATCTTAGCTCTTAACACAATATTATCCCAAACTGCATCCCAATTTCCAACCCACTCTGGGATATTACTTGCAATATTTTTAACCACCTCACTATTTCCATTAATCAAATCATCAGTCGGTTTAAGAGAATCTGTTTTTGGATCATATTTCATTAAATCCACAAAACCTTTTTCCGCTAAAGGATCATCTTCCCATGTTTTCCTTACTTCTGTTATTTGCACCACCCTTCTCCATTTACTTAATCCATCTGCACTCTTAACAGGATTACAAACCACAATAACATCTGTAGCTTTAAATGAAGTTTTGGGTACTCCCAAATCATTTACAACCCTATCATATACTCCATAAGGGCTATCTCCATGAATGGTTCCTGCCACCACATTAGCCAAAGCCCCTATTCTCATAGCCTCATACAAAGCTTTAGCTTCTCCACTTCTAATTTCTCCCACAATTAAAGCACTATCACCCATTCTTAAACTAGTCCTAATCCCTTCCTCAGCACTTATTTCTGTACCACCTTTAGCTAATGCACTTCTTACTTTCAATGGCTGAATATTATATCCTAAATTTCTCAAAGCATCCACTGGAAGTTCTAAAGTATCCTCTGCTGTAATAATCCTATATTTCCGCATGATTTCAACTAAACAACTTCCCAAAAAACTCGTCTTTCCACTACTTCTAGTTCCTGCTACTAACAAAGTCCTAGAACCATCAATTAAGAAACTCATTAATCCTGCCCCAAGTGGACTAATCATTCTATTTTCTACAAACAAAGGCAAAGTCCATGGTTTATCTCTATGTCTTCTCAAAGCATAAGCCAATCCTTTTGGATTTAAAGGTCGAGACACAATAGCCACTCTTGCTCTAGCTCCTGGCACATGCAATTCTGTATCTAAAACAGGGTTAGCTTCATCTAAAGGCCTTCCTGATAAAATTCTAAATTTAGTCGCCCAATTCTCTGCATCTTCTGCACTTGGAATAATGTTAGTTACACATTCATCATGATCTTGATGCACAATAAATATGGGTGTCACCCCAATAGGACTATTAATAGTTATGTCTTGTATTTTTTCATCTTGTAATATAACTTCCAACAAACCAAACCCTACAGTATATCTTACTAAAATTTGAGTTAATTCCTCTAAGTCTTTTATTTTAAGTTTGATTCCTTGTCTATCTGCCAATTCTTGTATCAAATCTTTACCAATATTTGAAAAACTCATCCTCATTTTATCAGGATCTATAAATTCCTCTGCTTTTGGCTTATGTTCAATTAATACATTTCTAGCCATTTCAAGTAATTCTTGTTTGTCTTCTGAAATTTTAAATTCTGGAGGATTAATGTGGTATAAAGGTTTGACATCCTGAGGAGTATTAAATATCCCCACATCACTTCCATTTTCTAATCTATAAGTATCTACTTCATCTCCATCTAAAGGTACTCCGGACATCAATCTTGTAAACATAAAATTAGGAGTAATAACTGCCCTGAAAAACTGCCTATATATACCTCTTCTTCCTACTTTATGACCTTCCAATCTATCTTTAACTAGATTGATTAATTTAGTCTCTTCTAACAAATCTTTAAATTCATTTAACACATCTAATAGAATTTCACTTGATCTAATATCGGGCTCATCTACTAATTTTTTATACATAATTTTCTCTTCTCGGATTACCCTTCTTAATTCTACATAAATTCCAATAGGATCATAAATCAAACCTCTCACTAAACTCTGCAACAATTCCCTCTTACTTGCTAAATATTTATACTCCTCCCCTACACTTAAAGCCAAAAACTTTTTTTGTTTAATCAAATGATGGTATGCCCTTGCAATCTCCAATAATAATTGAGTTTGACTGTAACTATAATTATAATTTTTATGTTGCACTAAAACTACTCTACTTACCCTGGGCACTTCCACTAATTTACTAAGAACATCCCCCATACATTCTTCACTATCTTCAATACTCGCCAAAAGACCTTTCTGAGTATAATCAATCCTTAAAACTTCCTCGCTCCCTTCACTTACAACTTCATAATCTTTCTTTCCCTCTTTATTAGAAACGTCCACCATATTCTACCAAAATCCTTTTATAGTTTAAAAAGATATCTTCAAACATGCCTGCAGATTTTTCAGAAGTAATTGGAAGAGTTAGAATTAATGAATCTCGTATTGCCAATCTTAGAGAAAGACTCTCTGTAACAGACACCAATACTATTTCTGAATTTAAAAAAAATTCCGCAGACTTAAGAGATTTTAATTTGGAAATGAAGGAAATCAAAACTGATCTTTTCCACTTAAAAGAAACTTTAAGAGAAATGATAAAAGAAATGAATGCTTTTGCTCGCTCTCAAGATGTAAAAGTTTTAGAAAAATATATTAACATGTGGAACCCTCTTAACTTTATAACTGAAAAGGAAGTTTTAAAGTTAATCAAGGAAAATGCCAAAAAACCTTCAAAGTCGACTAGATGAATTAAAACAAAAGAATACTCCTAATGGTGGGATTATAGAAACATTAAAAAAAGAAGGTTACTCTTCACAAGAAATATACGATACAATGGCCAATCAAGGAAAAAATCCAGATAAAGAATTAGCTCCACCTACTCCTTCTGAAGAAATGGGGGCCAGTCCAGAAATGGGTGCAGCTGAACCTGCAGTAGCTGAAAAGGAAGAAGAACCTGCTTTCATGCCTACTGAAAAATTCCCTGCTCCTAAACAAATCCCTCAAAGACAAAACCTAGAAGAATTAGAAGAAATTGCTGAATCTATTATAGAAGAAAAAATGAACGAACTCAGTGTTAACTTCTCAGATTTAAATATGTGGAAAGAAAAAACTTCTACCGAAATGGAAGCTGTTAAACAAGAAATATTACGTTTAAGAAATCAATTTGAAAATCTCCAAAATGCCTTAGTTGGCAAAGTAGAAGACTATAAGAAAAATATTGGAGATGTTAGTGTAGAGGATAAGACACTAAGCAAAGTTCTAGAAAAGATCCTTCAACCTTTAACTATGAATGTTAAAGAACTTGGTAGAATAACTGAAAGGTTAAAAAAATAATTCTAAGTACTTAATTTTGTTTCATAACTTAATAATCTAACTGCAAAAGAAAAGATTATCAAAATAAAAACAGTAGTTAAAACCTTAATATTAAAGATACTTCTATGTACTTCCGACCCCGCACCTATTCCTTCAGATCCTGAACCACCTACAAACAAAGGGCCATAAACTGCAGTCAGTCCACCTATAACAATAATAATTCCGATAATGATTACTGTCCACATAACCACACTATCTTTAGCAAGATTAGCTATTTGTTTAGTATCAACACCCATAAACATAAACACTAACAAAAAGGAAAAAGCGAGTATAACTAAAACCGTAAACCAAGGTGCGATAATCGCAATAAATTCCATAGCTCCAGGCGTAATTGCAAACAGGGCAGATATTGCAAATGCAATAAACGCATTTAGACTTTTACTCTCTCCAAAAACTTGAACTTTATTTAAAACACCGTATAAAATCGCATAAATTAAAATAAAAAGAAAAATAGGTATTAGAAACTCTCCTAATCCCAAATCAAGCAAAGTCACCATTTTTTATTTAATTTCCACTATCTTGCTTCAAACCAATGGCTTTTAGAACCTTATCTATACCCCCATCTCCACCAGATGGACTAGGTTCTTTCACAATCAGATAAATCACCAACACAAACACACCGACCATCAATAATACAGCGATATCTTGCTCAGTTATTTGTTCTACAAATGGCACATCCCAACCTGCAGATGCTCCAATTGCCCATATCACTAATCCTATAGCAATGATAACACCAACCAACAACATCCCTTGTTGCCAATCAGAATTTCTTGTAAATACTCCTACAACCAATAATAACATCAATAAAACCACAATAACCATGCTAATCCTAGGTAAAAATCCTTGAAGAATTCCTACCAACTCAGTCTGTGAAACCAAGAAAGCGGCCATAATTAAACTCACAACACCATCCACTTTCTTACCTTTGGCATCAGTTCCAAATAATTGGATCTTTTGTAAAACTGCAAAAACAACTGCAAAAACTAATAAGAAAGGTAAAAGAACATCAAATACTCCTGCATCTTGAGAACCTTCCACAATTTCTCTTAAATCAATATCACCGAACACCGCCATATTTTTTCACCTCTTTTAGGATATAAATCATTACTCCTTTTTAATCTTTATCCTTTTTGTCTCCACCTTTTGTTATAAAAAAAATCGCCCAAACCATAATTCCTAATAAAATAAGACTACTTACCACGGTTCCACTCCAAAATTCTATAACATAATTATATACAAATCCTAACCAACTTTGGTTTGCATTAGCTGGAATCGCACTCAAAAAGATTAAGATAACTGAAATAAACATAAAGATCATTATAACAAACATCCAAGTTCCTTCTAAATTTTTATATAAAGTCCCTTCCGGATTCATAAAAATCCCTATCATCAATAGAAAAGAAAGAGATGCGATAATCAATAAACTGACTTTAGGTAATGCATCGCTCAATACACCCACTACTTTAGTAGCCGCTACTACCAACATAGCAATAGCAAAAGCCACAATGCCATCTAAATTTTTTCTAGGGTAAGTTGTATCTCCTATTTTCTCTTCTCCTAGAATTTTGGTTTTCTCTAAAATTCCAAAAACCACAGCAAAAACTAAAAGAAAGGGTAGAACAACATCAAATATGCCAAACTCACCTAAAAAATCTAAAGCGTTTCTTAAGACCGACATAACAAAATTAACATCAAATTCTTATTTAAATGTTTCTAAAGCTCCGCAGTTTCCTCTTCTTTATTTTCATCTTCCTTCTCTTCATCCTCTTCACCTACAGAAGGAATCGCCGCTTTATTAATCAAAAAAACATCGCCTATTGCTCTGACTAATTGATGAGGCACAATAACTCCTTTAGCCCCGCCTAATAATCTACCTAAACTACTTCCTCTAGTGGCTTTAACTCTCCACCCAAATGTCTTATTAATAGTCATAATACATTCTTCAACATCACCAAAATATTCACCTTGATCAGTAAAAACCTTCATATCGAACGTTTCGCTTATTCTTTTCACCTTTAACATATTGTACCTCCTTAATTCAATGAAAAAGACTTTAAATAGTATAAATAATTTTCCCTTTCCTAATGTATACAATTAAAAACCTTATAATAATAGGCACCTCTCATATTTCCATTGAAAGTGTGAATGAAGTCGCCTCTGCAATTGGTGAATTCCAACCTGATATAATAGCTTTAGAATTAGATTTACCTCGTTTCAAGAAAATAGTTTCTGGAAAGAAAGAGAAATTTAAAGCATCTAATGTTCTCCAAAAAGGTTTTTTTATTAATGTTATAGGAGCTTGGGTGGAACGTTATTTAGGAAAGAAAGTAGGTATGTCTCCTGGAAGTGAAATGAAAAAAGCCATTTCCCTTGCTAAGAAACACAAACTAGACCTAGCTTTAATAGATCAAAATATTCAAATCACTTTAAGAAAACTTAAGGCCCGCTTTACTCTAAAGGAAAAATTTAATTTATTCAAGAGTCTTTTCAAAGGCCTTATTAAACCTCAAAAAATAAAGATTGACTTAACTAAAGTCCCGGGACAAAAATTTATAAACAAATTAACCTTACAAGTAAAAAAGGACTATCCTTCCTTATACCTGACTTTAATTCAGGAAAGAGATTCCATCATGGCCCATAGATTACTCAAATTAATGAAGGAACACAAAAAAGTTTTAGCTGTTGTAGGCGCAGGTCACCTCCCAGGTATAACTAAAATAATAAAATGCAACTTCGAAAAAAAGAAATCCAAAGCATCTTGATTGTTGCCTTTATTGCAGCTTTCATTTTTTCTTTTAATGAATGGGGAATAGAAAACTTCAATATTACCTTGGGTATCCAAAACCTAATACTCGCATTTGTTTTTTGTTTAATTATTTATACAGTCCATGCTTTTTCTCAAAAATTTACTGCCAACTTTTATGATCACGATGTAGAATTCACTTACATCAGTATGAAGAAAAAAATAGCAGAAATACGTAAAACAATAAATATTCCTATTGGCCCACTTCTTACCCTCTTGATAACATTAATTAGCAACGGAAAATTCATTTTCCTTATCTTAAATTCTTTTAATTTAAAAACCAATAAAACTCGACGCTTGGGTCATAAATGGGTTAACATAAAAGAATTTGAAGAAGCTCAAATCGCTTTGGCCGGTCCTTTATCCAATATATTAATTTTAATTTTATTTAAAATTCTCACACCTTTAAGCGGAGTCTTCTCTAAAGGTATGTTCATCGCTTCCACTATTGCCATTTTCAATATGCTTCCGATTCCTAAAGTAGATGGTTCTAGAATTTTCTTTGGTTCTCGTCCTTTGTATGTTGCCAGTTTAATTTTTATTATAATCTTTGTAATTTTAATATTCCAACTTTCTGTTCTTCAAACTTTAATCCTAGCTTTACTTCTCTCTCTTATAATAGGTGGAATTTACCTCTATAAACTAAATAACTAGGCTAAAGAAAGCTTTCTGTAATAACCAAACCACAAATATCAAACTAAATGCACTATGAATCCCTTGAACTACTAGAATAATATAAATCCCCGTTAATAAATCGATCCAACTACTCCAACTTGTAATAAATATTAAAGCCTTTAAGATCAGATAACCTGCCAAAACCATGGCCACACTCAACCCCACTTCCCATTGTGCTAACACTAAAAAAATAGCCGCCAACAAATCAAACAACCCAAATACTTTTATCATAGTTCTCTACTTGATAAATTAATTTAAAAGCCTATTTATTTTCTTAATAATATGCCCTCCATAAAGAAATTTACTCCCCGTAATTATCAGACTGAAATAACTCAAACCGCAGTGGATAATAATACTTTAGTAGTCCTTCCTACAGGTACTGGAAAAACCAAAATTGCAATTTTAACCGCAATTGAAAGACTTAATCAACATTCTTCAAATATTTTGGTTATCTCTCCCACTAAACCCCTTTCTGCTCAAATTCAAAAAGAGTTTATTGAAAGTACAGACATTCCCGAAGATCAAATTCTTCTTTTAACAGGTGCTACCTCTCCCAAAAAACGCCAAGAACTCTGGGAGTCAGCCGTTGTGGTAGTTGCTACCCCTCAAACTATTCAAAAAGATTTAGAAGCCGAACGTATTTCCCTTTCTCCAACTTCTTTATTAGTTATAGATGAATGCCATCGTTCTCGAATGAATTTCGCTAACACAAAAGTAGCTGAAACCTATATCCAACAATCTAAATTCCCTCGCATCTTAGCTCTAACCGCCTCTCCTGGAGGGAGCAAACAAAAAATTGATGAAATTAGAGAAAACCTACATATTGATTCTATTGAAATTCGTACCGAAGAAGATATCTCGGAATTCATCCAAAAGAAAGAAATAAAATATTTAGAAGTTTCTTTACCTGCAAATTTTAAAGCTCTCCATCATTTAATTAAAACCCCTTACAAAAACAAATTAAAAGAATTAAAAAAATTAGGCTTCAACAAACCCGTCTCTGTTATAAATAAAAGAGATTTACTAATGCTTCAACAACGTTTTAGAAAACAATTAAATCAAAAAAATCCTACTTCCTATTATGGTATTTCCCTTACTGCTTTGTTAATCAAACTAGACTACGCCGCAGAATTATTAGAAACCCAGGGTTTAATTCCATTACAAGATTTCTGGACCAAACTTTCCACAGATGAAACTAAGGCTGCTAAAAATATTCTTAATTTCTCGGAAATTCAAAAAGCTCTTGCTTTAACTCAAGACTTAATTGAAAAAAATGTCCAACATCCTAAAATCTATATGTTAAAAGGAATTATAAAAAAAGAACTGGAAAAAAATCCAAAAACCAAATTTATTATCTTTGCTAATTATCGTAACACAATAGATAATTTACTCACCGAACTTAATTCTCTAGAAAATGTAAACGCCACTAAATTAATAGGTCAAAAATCTGGCTTAACTCAAAAAGAACAAATCTCTACAATAAAAGATTTCTCTGAAAATAAATTTAATATCCTTTTATGTTCTCAAATTGGTGAAGAAGGTATAGATGTTCCTGGCGGAGCTGAAATTGCAGTCTTTTATGATTTTGTCCCTAGCGAAATAAGAGGGATTCAAAGACGTGGGAGAGTAGGTAGAACCAAAGCTGGAAAAATTATTTCTTTACTTACTCAAGATACTCGAGAAATGGGTTACTTCTGGGCTAGTAAACGCAAAGAAAACCTTATGAAAAACACTTTAAAAAATCTACAAGAAAAAGAAACCCAAACTACACTATAAGGTCATGTGCTTTAATTACTTGTTTATGAACAATTGCTATTTTCCCTTCCACACTTTTCCACTTAATTTCATCTTTAGAAGCACGTAATTCTTCTAATAACTTTTCGAGATTTTCAAGCACTATACCTAATTTTTCTCTCGCTTTATTATTATCCTTAGCAATCCTAAAAGTTAAAGCCATAACTTTCTTAAACCCTATTTTCTATTTAAACTTTATGCAAATTTTAATGGATCATAGAGAAAGACCTTCTGGAATTAAAAAGGAATTAATTAAACAAAACATGGATGTAATTGAAAAAACCTTAATTTCCGCAGATTTTATAATTAAAACCAAAGATTTACATGGAAAAATTTTAACAATAGGAATAGAGAAAAAAACCATTAACGATTTCTTAAATTCGATTATAGATAAACGCATAATTTCTCAATTAATAGAAATGAAAAGACACTTCGATCTTCAGCTATTAATAATAGAAGGTACAGACAATATTTACGAAATACGTAATTTCCATCCTAATTCCATCAGAGGTATGTTAGCCTCCATTGCTATTGATTTCCAAACCCCTATATTACATACTCGAAACCATCGAGATACCGCCAATTTACTCAGCATTATTGCTAAAAGATTAGAAAAACCAAGATCCCTCCCTAGTTTATTAAAAAAACGTAAACCCTTAACTCAAAAACAACAACAAGAATTCTTAGTAGAATCTCTTCCAGGTATTGGCCCTTTAACTTCTCGAGAATTACTTAAAAAATTTAAAACCATAAAGGATTTGGTCAACGCTAAAGAATCTGACTTAAAAAAAGTTAAAAAAATTGGAAAAATAAAAGCTCAACAACTCAAAAAATTATTTGAAAAGAAATATTAAACATGTCCATTTAAACAAGCCCTAAAATCTATCGCATATATATTCCCATTTGCGCCCACCATTCTTTTAGGATCATAAAACAAGAATACTGCATTTGGGTAACTTCTCCTATAAGAAGCACACTCATCTAAATCTCTTTCATTAAAAGGTTTACTTGACAAATCCCTAAATTTAGCAACACATTTATTTCCCCCCAAATAAGGCACTCCATTAACTACTCTTTTCAAAGAATCCACAACAGCTTCTTGATGTTCTTCAGAACAATCTAAAGTCACACCTACAAACCTACTTCCTTCTCTTTCTAATCTCTCAGCCACTACCCTTCCAGTCTCTTTAGATATATCATCTAGAACTCCTTTAAAAGAACCATTTTTTTCAGGCATTTTTCATATCACCTAAAAAAATATATATTTCTCTCCTATTAATAAACATTGCAAGCTTTAAAACGCTAACTTCCAGAACCACCGTATTTATTAATCTAGAAGTCTTTCTAATTATTTCGTTTTCTTACTAAAACGGCTGATGAATTCTTTTCATACATTTCTTACACAATTTATCTTCTTTTTCTTTTAATTCCTGACCACAACTTTCACATTTCATGCAAATTCCTCCAGAGTTTCATACTCGGCTCCATTTTTACCCAATTTAGATTTAATTAATTTGAAATTATTCACCTTAAAAGTTCCTTCAATTTCTAAATCGAGAGATTCTTTAAATTTAATTTTATCTTTAATATCTTTTACTCTTCCTAAAGTAATATGGGGATCGAATCTCTTATCTCTTTGAAAAAGATCCATCAAACCATCGTCTATCCTATGTTTCAACTCAGTAATTTTCCTTTTGGGAGTCACGCCAGCCCAAACAATATTTATAAAATTTGAATTCGGGAAAAAACCGATTCTACTCAAATTTAATTTAAAACCCTTAAATTTTATTTTTCTCAAATTATTCTGGACAATTTCTATTTGTCTCTTACTTATCTCCCCTAAAAATTTTAAAGTTAGGTGATAATCTCCAGGAGAATTCATCTCAGCAATTCTTTCATCCACTTTTATCTTCTTTAATTTCTCTTTTATAGTTTCGGGTAAATCGATCGCGATAAAAATCCTCATACCTTCTTCATAACAAAAATCCTTTTAAATACATTGCTTTTCTCAAAAACCCATGGATCCTCGAATTAAAGAAACAGCAAAGATTCTAGTAGAATATTCCAATAAAATAAAGAAAGGGGACCTTGTAATTATTAATGGGGGGATAGAAGCTCAAAATTTAATAAAGGAGGTCTACAAATTGTGTGTTCAACGGGGCGCTTATCCTAGGCTCAATATTGGACTTCCAGGATTAAACAAAATCTATTTTGATAATGCTTCCCAAGAGCAATTAGAACATTTCCCTACACTTTCTATGCATGAAGCCAAAAAAGCAGATGTCTTTATTTCTATAGGAGCCCCTACAAATACAAGATCTTTAACAAATGTAGATCCCAAAAAACTAGCTCTTAGAAACAAAATAACAGACCCTATTTCAGAAGAAGTTCTCAAAAAACGCTGGGTTATTTTCTATTACCCCACTAACGCTTTAGCCCAAGAAGCAGATATGTCTTTAGAAGAATTTGAAGATTTTGTTTACAACGCCACTTTAGAGGATTGGAATAAAATTTCAAAAGAAGAAGATAAACTTAAAGAAATCCTGGACAAAGGAACCGAAGTCCAAATCCTTGGAAAAAACACAGATATAAAGTTTTCAATAGAAGGTAGGGGGGCCATAAAAGGAGATGGTGAAAATAATATGCCTTGTGGAGAATTATTTATCGCCCCTCAAGAAAAAACAACTTCTGGAAAAATAGAATTCTCTTTCCCAGCAATTCAAGGCGGCAGATTAGTTGAAGGAGTAAAATTAGAGTTTGAGAATGGCAAGGTCACCAAAGCCTCTGCTACTAAAAATGAAGACTATCTAAAAGAAATGTTAGAAATGGATTCTGGAGCAAAATACTTGGGAGAATTTGGGATCGGTTTTAATTATAATATAAAACAATTCGTAAAAAATATTCTGTTTGATGAAAAAATTGGGGGCACCATCCATTTAGCCTTAGGTAGGGCTTATAAGGAAGGCGGAGGGGTTAATGAATCCGCCTTACATTGGGACATCATTAAAGATTTGAGAGAAGAAGGTAAAATTTTAATTGACGGAAAAGTAATTCAAGAGAAAGGTAAATTCTTAATCTAATTATCCAAAATAGATTTCTAAAAACTTATTTAAAGATAGGGAAATACAAGTAAATAATGGAAAATGTTTTATTTCAAGTATCTAATATGAAAACTTCTTACAAAAAATTTTCTGTGAGGGGGGTTGAATTTGAATTAAAATCTGGAGAAATAATGGGTTTAATTGGAAAATCCGGATCTGGAAAATCCACAATCGTAAAAACCTTAGTAGGAATCAAAAAAAAAGATACGGGAAGCATCAAACTTAAAGTCAACAACCAAGATGTTTTTTTAGAAGACCACCTGGGTTATTCTTCTCAAGAAAATGCCTTATTCGAACATCTTACCCTAAAAGAAAATCTTTTTACATTTGGTAAATTAAGAAATTTAACCAAAGCAGAAATAAAAGATAGAAGCATTTTCTTATTAAAAAAATTCAAATTAGAAAATGCAAAAAACAAAAAAATAGTGGAACTTTCTGGAGGGATGAAAAAAAGATCAGATATTATTATTTCTTTACTCCATGACCCAGATATCCTTATATTGGATGAACCTTTTAGCGGATTAGATTTTGCCCTCACTCACTTTCTCTGGGATCAAATAAAATATATTTCAAAACAAGGAAAAATAATTATAATTTCAAGCCATTTCTTAAATGCCCTACAAGAAAATTGTCAAAAACTTGGATTTGTTGAAGGAGGATTTTTCTATAACAATAACCAATTAAAAGAAGCAATGAAGAAACGCCATGTATCTTCTTTAGAAGCCTTATTTACTATCTAAAATGACTAAAACCATCCCCTTAATCTTCGCAAATTTAAAAGAATTTGTTAGGAATTGGAAATCCATTACCCTTATTCTCTTGCTCCCAATTTTAATAATAACCCTTTTTTTCGCTTCTTTTAGTACTGCAGGTCTACAAAAAATCCCCATAGGAATCATTGATAATACGGGTGCTGAATTAGGGGAATTAAAAGATTCTTTATCTGAAATTCTTGTAACAAAAAATTTTGAAAGTTTGGAAAATTGTTTAGGAGAATTAAGACAGTACAAACAATATATGTGTATAGAGATTACCAAAGATAGGATATTCAGATTAAATGCACATTATGATAATACCCAAACTTTAGTTATATGGGGGGTAATTAATTATCTTCAATCTACAGTTGACCATATCAAAAAACAAAAAACAATAGAAGTTACTTCTAAAATTTTAGAACAAGCTGAATATGGTCCTCAACATTTAGAAAGAATAAGAACAAACTTAAATAATGCAGATTCCCTTATGACTTCTCAACTAAACAATTTAGAAAGATCTAGTAATTCCATTGAACAAACAATTTCTATCATAAATTTAGATTTAAATTCTTTAGATAATCCAATTTCAAATATAGAAGATTATATCACTTCCTTAGAAGAAAGTTCTGAAGACCCTATAATAAACAACATAGCACTCAATCTTCTTATAAATACAAATGAAATTAAAAGTACTAACAGGGATATTGAAACAACTTTACAAAATTTAAATTCGGATACAAGAGATATTGATATCATAATAAAAAATTTAAAATCTAATCAAAGGTCTCTAAAAGACCTTGAAACTAATTTAGATTCCTTAGATGTTTATCTTGAACAAATTCAAAAAATAAGTCCAGAAGAAATAGCAGACCCTATAAAACTAGAGTTTCATCCGACTTATTTACCGGGGCTTAATCAAAAAATATTAGACCGTTTTAAAAATCGTGAAGAAGGCGAAATTACCAAATTGATAAAAGGGGAAACCCTTCTAACCTTCCAAGTTATTTTTCCTAAGATTCTTTTACTTATAATTATGTTTGTTTCAATACTCACATCTAGCTTCGTTTGTTTGAATCACATCAAATCTCCTGCAAATTCTAGAATGAAAACTATAAAAGGCATTTTTATGCCTTCTTTCCTCTCCGTGCATATTGCAAGCCTTATCATAGTTTTAATTCCCACATTTATTGTGGTTCTTCTCGGAAACTTCCTCTTTCTCCTTCCATTTTTAGAAAATTTTGGAACGGTTTTCTTAATCCTATTTATGTCTCTTAGCGTAAATATCTTAATGGGAACCGGAATTGCTTACTTTATCAAAGAAAAATCTTTAACTCTTTTAGTTTCAATTTTCCTTTTACTTTTCCTCCTTTTCTTTTCAGGTTTCATTTTACCAATAGAAAGAATGGGGGCATTTCCTGCAAAAATTGCATCTAATTTTCCAGGAAATCTCGCTTCAGAAGCATTGGGGAAAATTTTATTTTATGATCAGCCTTTTTATTTCTTAAAAACAGAAATAATTTATCTTTCTATCCTTTTAGCCACCATATTTTTGATTACCTTGCTCATAAAGAAAATAAGGAAGTCTTAATCTAAAACTACAAGTTCTTTATCCATCTTAGTCAAAATTTCTTTTTTATTTTTATTAATCAGAATTGTATCTTCAATTCTAACCCCTTTATATTTACTATACCAACCTGGTTCAAGAGTCACGACATCTCCTTCCTTAAATTTATGTTTACTTACTGGACCAATCCAAGGAGGCTGATGTACTTTCTTACCGACTCCATGGCCTAAAGTATGTTTAAACTTTCTTCTGTCTTTTCCAAAACCATCTCTTATCATCATATCCAACTCAAAACAATTCATTCCAATTTTCATTTCCTTTACAGCAGTTTCATATAAGTCCAAAACTAAATTAAAAACCTCCAAATCTTTCTTACTTGGTTTCCCTTTATACACCATTCTTGTAATGTCCCCACAATAACCTTTGTATTTTACTCCGAAATCTAAAATTACAAAGCCTTTCAATTTAGTATTGTCCGATTTCTTATGTATCTCTAAAAAGTTTTTACCACTCACAATCAAAGGAGGGAAAGATAATTTAATATCCTGTTCTTTAGCTTTTTTCCTTAACCATTTATCAACATCTTTCTCAGTTTCAAATTCAGAAAAATTATCCACACATTCTTTTAAAATATTAGAACTTATCTCACACGCTTTTCTTATAGACTCAATCATTTTGTAGGTGTGGTAATATTACAATCTTTAATTAAAACATGAGGACTTAAAATAGGTGTAGATGCTTCCCAACTTCTCAAGTGTACACTTTCTTTTCCTACTTCTTTAACATTCTTTAACATATTCAACACATTTTCACTAATTCTTATTCCTTTCAAACTATTCACAATCTTTCCATTCTTAATTAAAAAAGCTCCATCTCTAGGAATAGTAGAAAAATCTCCTGTGTGATAATTTGCAAATCGAGTATACCAAACATTAGTTACATAAAGTCCATTTTTTACATCTTTAATCATTTTGTCTAAACTTCCTAATCCTGGTTTAACTACAATGTTCCAAGGTTCAGGTACTATCATCCCTCCATTCCCTGTACTTTCGGTTTTATATTTCCTACCCGTATTCACACTATGTAAATAATTTCTATAAATTCCTTTATCGATAAGGGTTGTTTTCTGAGTCGGTATTCCTTCTGCATCTGATTTACTACTTCCAATCCCTCCTTTCAAATTCCCTTCATCATAAATAGTAAGACTTTCACTTCCAACTCTTTTCCCCATTTGGTCTGAGAAAAAACTCAATCCAGATTCTACTGAAAATATACTTGCTGATTCTCCAATATTATTCAAAATAGGCGCAAACGCCAAAGGTGCAAAAATCACATCATATTTCCCTTTAGTTCCTTTTATCGGATTTTTTGCATCACTTGCAATTTGTCCTGCAGCTTGTCCTCCTTTTTCAACATCAAAATCTTTTACATTTGTACTAACCACATTTGCATGTCCGCTCTCTTCTTTTTTAACAAAACCTCTTAAAGAAAAATATAATTCACTTCTTTCCTCATTATAATTTACTCCTGAAGAAGTCAAAACTTCATGATAATTATTATGTACTTCCAAAATCCCATTTGTTCTCTTTACTCCTTCTTTCAAAGCCGCATTTATTCCTTTCTCTACAAGATCTACATCATCCACTTCTTTAACTTTAGCATCATATCCCTCTCCAATTTCTTTATATTTAAATTTTTTAGAATTTATTCCAAAATAATCTTCCTTAGGTTGAACCGCTTTCAAATAATTCATAATCTTATTCACAAAAGCTCCTATACTTTTCTTATCTAAGAGAGTCCCACTTCCTTCCCCTTCCAATCCTGTCTCCCCTACAATATCTTGAAAGTCTGTTCCTACAATTTTTTTATCTTTAACTACAAACACCCCAATATCCTTTAACTCCTCCACTCCTGTTTTAACAATTTTATTATCTGCAAATTTAATTTGTCTAGAATTATTTGTCCCACATGTTAAAATAGCTTCATCTATTTTTTTCTTTTTCAATTCCTTCATTAAATAATCTAAAATTTCCATTTTAACCTAATTTTATCCCTTTTATCCTTAAACTGGGTCCACCTAAACTAACCGGTACACCTTGCATAGGCTCTGCCTTTCCACAAGTCGCCATATCATATACTACTTTTTTCCCAATCGCATCTATGCTCCCCCACAATTTAGGAGTAGTTATTTCTAAAACCGGTTTGTAAAGAGGTTTATCCAACTCTCCGTTTTTAATTAAGAATGCACTACTTGCCACATATTTCTGCTGATATCTTTTATCATCAATATTCCATTCCGTAAAATCCCTAATATAAATCCCATTTTTAATTCCTTTAATCAATTCTTCGTCTTTGTGATCCCCAGGCAATAAAAAAGTATTAGACATTCTTACAATAGGTTCTTTATCAAAATTCTCTGCTCTTGCACTTCCATTACTCTTAACACCCATTTCATTTGCAGTTTCTCTATTATGTAAAAATTCATTTATCTTTCCATCTTTAAACAAATATCTTCTTCTTGCTTTCACACCTTCATCATCATATAAATAGTAACCCGCACTATTCTCTACAGTAGGATCGTCCACTACATTCACTATTTTATTACCAATTCTTTTTCCAAGCATGGTTTCATTTACAAAACTCTCTCCTGCTTGAGCAGCCTCTCTTCCCAAAATCCTATCTGCTTCTAAGGGGTGGCCTACACTTTCATGAACCATAATCCCCACTACTTCCGGACCTACCACCACATCTAGTTTACCTTTAGGAGGTTTCTCTCCTTTTTTCAAATTCTTTTCAATAGCTTTCACTTCTTCATTCAAAACTTCTGGAAGTTTCCAACCTTTAACATACTCATAGCCTCCAGTATTACAACGTTGCCAATATCTTTGTCCACTTCTTTCTCCAATTTTAACCGTCAGCAACCCTACAAAATAACTTCTCGGAATTTCAGATTCAATCTTGCTTCCATCTGTATTCATATAATATTTTTTAACCACATCCGTATTTAAACTCAAATATCTTCCCATAATTCTTTTAATTTCAGAATCTGTTTCTTTTAACAATTTTAATTGCTCATCCGGACCCACATTTTGTAATTTAATTTTTTGTCCTACTTCGTATTTATTCTTACAAACCTTTTCAGAACTTAATTTTACACAATCTCCAATTCTAGCCCCTTCTTTCACCATTTTCAAAGCCCTTTCTATATTCTCTTCAATTTTTTTCTTTTCAAAATTATTTATAGACACAAACCCCATAGAATTATTAACAAAAAACCTAATCCCCATACCCGCCATAGTATCGAACCCGCTCATTTCTGGAATTCCGTTCTTTAACATCACTCCATTGGTCTCATGCTCCTCCAATCTTACCTCTCCATAGTCTACTTCTTTCTTCTTTAAAACTTTTAGAGCAGTTTCTGCATATTCTTTATACATATCTTTTAGAATTTATACCGAGATTAATAAAACTTATGGATAAGCTTCTTTAACTAAGCCTTTTTTCTTCTCAAAAACCTTTCTTACTGGTTCAAGTACTTCAGTTATTTCTTTTGCCACACTTTCCTTTAAATCCATAGGATGTAATTTCTTTTTAACAAAGTCTTTTTCTAATTCACTATAAGATTTGTAATTAACATTACCTCCAAACTTCTCTGGCCTTTCTATTTTCAACTTACCTTTAAACGGAAATATAAAATATTCACAAAACGCCAAAACACCATTCTCTTTTATTTCTCCTTCTTTACAATAAGCTTTCTTAACTTTACTTTCCACTTCTTTTTTAGAATCTAATAAATCTATTTTACTTTTTTCATCACTCGCACTCATCTTCCCCCCTGTTAATCCTGGAAGCAAAGGTGTAAATACACAAATTGGTTTGTCATGGTTTATCTCCGGTAATAATTCTCTTCCTAACATATAAATTCCTCTTTGATCTATACCACCATAAGCCACATCTACATCTAAACCTACACAATCTCTAATTTGCATTAACGGATAAAAGAAACCGCCCATTTTAGGTTCTTTACCAAACCTCACTACTTCACTCGCAGCCCGTTTAGTCCTATTTAATGTAGTTAACGCACTCATTCTTAGCATATCTAAAACATAATCATGTCCAGTCTGAAAATCGCTTCCTCTTACAAAAGATAATTTTCCAGTATCTACTCCTAAAGCATTTAAAACCGCAGTTGCTATCTCTTGATAATAATCACTCCTCGCTTCCAATAAAGACCAAGGACTTTTTTGATCGTCTAAATGAGCATGTAAATTTGCTATCAAAAATTTAAATTTAAATCCAGCTCTCAAAAAATCCCCTATTTTTAGTAGAGGAATCAGATGTCCTACATGCAACTTCCCAGTTGGTGCATATCCAATATAAGCTGTTGGACTTTTTTTCTCTTCTAATAATTTCCTCAATTCAGAATTAGTTATTACTTCTTGTGTATTCCTCATAACCAAGTCATACCTTTCTTTTATGTTCATATTACCTAAGAAGATTAATTTACAATTTAAATCTATTGGTCAACGATAAGGCTTATAATGTTTTTCGTTTTATTTTTTATATGGCTAAAGATATAAATTTAAACCCTGGAAGGACCTTCAGTGAATTCTCTTTATTACCTTCCCTAACCCCAAAAGATTGTACTGTTCAAAATGTAGACTTAGAAACAAATTTATCTACTCTTTCTCTAAGAATCCCTTTTCTAAGTGCTGCCATGACTTCTGTAACAGGTTATGATATGGCTTTGGCTTTAGGAAAGGAAGGAGGCATAGGTGTCCTTCCTACTCGAATCCCTACAAAAGAACAAGCCGAAATTGTTAACAGAATAAAAAGTTATGAAATGGGTTTTGTTGAAGAACCCATAACCGCCAACGATGCTGACAGTATAGAGGCAGTCCTTAGGTTAGTTGAAAGCCATGGTCATTCCAAAGTCCCAGTTGTAGATAGAAATAATGTTTTCCAAGGTTTATTTACTCAACAACATTATGGGAGTTCTAGTGCAAATTCTCAAGATCCTGTAACTTCCGCCATGATTTCCCTAGAAGATATCACGGTTCATAATAATCCTAAAATTACTGTAACTGAAGCTAAAAAAATAATTAGTTCAAATGGTCAAAACCACCTTGTTGTTTTAGATGATCAAAACCGACTTGTTAAATTAGCTTTCCAAAAAGATGTTGAAAAAATAAAGGTCGCTTCCGCCATTTCTACTTATCCTGGTTGGAAACGAAGAGTAGACGCTAACATTGAAGCTGGTGTAGATTTAATTGTGATTGATACTTCAGATGCTTATAATGAATTCACTCAAAAAGTCTTACAAGATTATCGAAAAATGGAAACTGGGACCCCTATTTGTGCTGGAAATGTAGTCACTTACGACGGAGCCCTTTTCTTAATGGAACATGGTGCAGATATTGTTAAAGTAGGTATGTCTTCTGGTTCTATTTGTACCACCCATAGAGAAAAAGCTGTGGGACGTGCACCCATGACTGCTTTAATAGAAGCCAGTAGAGCTCAAGAAACTTTTATAGACAGACATGTCCCTCTTATCATGGATGGTGGTATTTCAACCGCCGCAGATATGATAATTGCTTTAAGTTTAGCTGATGCTGTTATGATGGGCCATTACTTTAACCGCTTTCATGAAGCTGAAGGTGAGAAATATGATGAAGCGGGAAAAGAAACCCGTGTTGAAAGTGAAATGCGTACAGTTGCTACTTGGGGAGAAGGTTCTGCAAAAGCCCAAAACCTTGAAAGATATGGTCACTCTAATCGTAAAACTTTCTTCGAAGAAGGTGTAGAAGGCACTGCCCCTTACGAAGGCAGATTAAAACCTTATGTTAAGAAAGATTTATCCAAAGTCCGAGCTGCCCTAAGTAATGCTGGTTGTTTTGATTTAGAATCTTTTAGAAGAGAAGCTTCTCTTGAATTAATTTCTCCTCATTCTAGTTATATTATAACACACCCTCGTGATATAAAAGAAAAAGTATAATGCAACTTCTAAAAATTTCTTTAACAATTTCTATTCTGGGTATATTTGCTCTTTTATTAATTTCTGAATATTCTGAAATTCCTTTACAAAATATTAAAGATCTAAACAAAGACCAATTAGAAACAAAAGTTAGGGTACAAGGAGATTTAATCTCTATAAAAGAAACTCCAGGACTTTATTTATTAAAATTAAAACAATCTAATGCCTTAATCCCTGTAGTAATCTTTAAAGAAGAAATTTTAGATCTAAAAAAGAATTCTCAAATTGAAGTTACCGGAACCTTAACTGAATATAATAATGAATTAGAAATCCTTGCCGATACTATAACACAAAAAACAAAATAACTGGAATCAATAAACATCCCATCAAATGATTTCTCCCTACGTTTAACAACACTGGCACCATCCCTAAAAAACTTCCAATAATCAAAATTAACAATCCCAAAAACCCGCTTAACCACAAACACATCCCTATAATAAAGATAATAATTCCAATTGCTAACTTTTCATAATTTATTTTAGTAATTAAACTAGAAAACTTCCTCCCTGTATATAAACTCAAACCTACTGCAATCATTCCCGTAATAAAAGCCACACCAAAAAATAAAATTAAATCTTCTTTACTTATTTCTTCTAGTAATCTACTAATTACTACAACAGCTCCATTTCTAGCTTTCTCAATAGCAAACAAAGCCACAAAACTCATCACCATTCCCAATGTATCTAATGCTCCTACCAGCACTAAAAAGCCTTTATCACTCAATTTAACTAGTTGAGAACCAATTATAGCTGCTTGAGCTGGACCTAGACCTGGCATCATGGTAGCAAAACTCCCCACCAAACTTCCAGCCCCAACTGCTTTACCAATTTCTAATTTACTTATATCTGTTTTAGTTATTTCTTGCTTAGGAATTTCTACTTTATCTTTCAAACTTATTAATAGCCCTGCAATTCCAAACAAACTACTCAATAAAGGAAACATTGGATTCTTTAAATTTAAATTAAGCACAGTAAGACCAAATACTCCTGCTAAAATAAACACAAAAAATGCTAAATACTTCTGTTTCTCTCTTAAAATTAAAAAAACCACAATCACAATTAAGATATATCCAATATATTCTTGAATAGTTTCGTAAATCACTGGAAGGATCTTAATAATCAAAGGTGCAATAACAATTCCAACCACTAATGCCAAAAAACTTCCTATCACAGTCAACAATAAAGCTTCATACCCTCTCCCTGCCAACAACATTTTATGTCCTGGCAGTACATTCAAAGCATTTGCTTCATCTTCTGGTGCTCCCAAATAAATAGCCGGAATTGCATTCATAAATGTATGAACTACGCTCATAGAAACAATAAAAACTGCCAAAACCAAGGGAGAAATATAACCCAAGAAAACAGCTGAAGAAGAAAGTACTAAGGTAGCTACCAAATTGATATGTACTCCAGGAGTTAAACCTGTAAATACCCCTATTAATATACCTAACAAAGTCGCAATTATAATCTCTAACATCAAATTAAAACTTTAAAAAAATCTTAAAAACTTAACCTTAAATTTTATATAGTCTCATTATTCACTATTGTTAATGTCTTCAACTAAAAAAGGTTTACTTATATCTCCAGAATTTCCTGTTAACGCCTTTTGGGGTTACAAAAATGTTCTTAAAAGATACACAGGTAAAAGAACCACCTTTCCTCCTTTGGGATTAATAACTTTTGCTGCCATGATGCCCCAAGAAGACTGGGATTTTGAACTTCTCGATTTAAATGTGAGGGTTCCCAGAGATAAGACCCTTCATAGAAAAATAGAAGAAGCAGATATTGTTTTCGCAGGTGCTATGAATATCCAAAGACCTTCTTTAGTAGAACTATTAGAAGGTCCTGCACAAGGAACCCCTACACCTTGGTTCTTAGGAGGACCTATGGCCTCTACTTACAGAGATACAATTCTTGATCCTCGAACACCTTCAGACCAAGTACTTCACGATGGCCTTGATTATTTAGTTTGGGGTGAAGCCCAACCTTGGATACCTCAAATAGTAGAAGTAATAGAACAAGACTCCTCACATTCTGAATCCACTCCAAAAATTTTCATTCCAGAACGTGTAGCCACCGAACCTTCTGGATCAAGAGATTATCTTTGGGACCAGAGTATTTTCAAACCTTTAGATACTATCCCTCTTCCTAGATGGGATTTAATAAATCCTAAGAATTACAAATCTATGATGTTTCAAGCAACAGCGGGTTGTAAATTCAGATGTGATTTCTGCGACATAGTCCAATTCAATGGAGGATTTGCAAGAGTAAAAGACAAGGCCATGGTCCAAAGAGAACTCCAAGCTATTTATGATACTGGATTTAGAGGTAATGTCTTCCAAGTAGATGATAATTTTGTCTCAAAACCAGAAGCCATGGAAAATATTTTAGAAGGTATAATTGAATTTCAAAGAGACAGGGGTTACCCCTTCTATTTTGTTACTCAAGCCAGTGTAGACCTTGGAAAGGATGAAAACTCTCATTTAATCCCTCTTATGGCCCAAGCTGGATTTTCTGCAATATTTTTAGGCATTGAAAACCCTAATCCTCATGCTTTACAACAAGTAAACAAAACGCAAAATGTAAAAAATTCTATTGAAGATACAATTCGCCAAATCCAAGAAGAAGGAATGGAAATTCAAGGAGGGTTTATTTATGGTATAGACGGAGACGAAAAAGAAACTGCAAACGTCCTTGTAGATTTTATTAATAGAACTGCAATTGCCACCCCTATGGTAGGCATCTTACAGCTCATGCCCCATACCCCTTTACATAGAACTTACATGGAAGAGGGAAGATTAGTTGGAGATGGAACTAGTGTAACAAATAATAGTGCGAGAGAACTTCAGTTTACACCCCTTAGACCTCAAGAAGGTTTTCCTGGAGGGTTTGAAGAAGGTGAAAATGAAAAAGATTTTCATGATGGTTATGATATAATAATGGAAAGACTCTTCAACAAAGAAGCTATATATGAAAGGACCCAAGCAGTTTTAGAAAAAGTAAAATCCCATATTTTTTACAGAACCCATACAGATTGGGATAATCTTGTAAGTAGTACTCGATCCGTAATTGTTTCCTTAGCCCGACAAGGCTTAGATCTCAAAAATGGAATTGTAGATAAAGATTACTTACATTTATTGAAAGGTGCTGTCCAACAAGATTGGGGTTTGAGTTCAGAAACACGAGACGAACGAAAAGGTCTTTCTTCTTTTTGGGAAGACATGGCTTCCTATCCTGGAGATCCTATTGAATTAGATGAAGAGAAATCTCATCGTTTAGGGGCTTGGTTGAATTATGCTCGAGATGGACTTGTACGTCATAGCCCTCATATAAGTCTTGGTGAAATAAGAGACATTATAGGGCGAGTTGGAGATTCTACCTCCGCAGGTCAAGTTTATCTAGCAGATGCTCAACACTTCTATCAGGGAGTTTCCTCTTATTTAGATACTAGATTAAGATTATTTCGATTTCCAGGTGCCAACTTAATAAAAGCCTTTAAACTAACAATACAAGGAGAACATTATGAAACAATAGCCGCCAACATGTTATCAGATAGAACTTAATTTTCCACTTTAACTTCTTCTTTGTACCAAGCACCCAAACCCATTTGTTTATCCGGATCTTTTAAAAAAATACTTTCAATCATATCTTTAGTTAACTCTAAAGTTTGTTTCAAATAAACAGGTAAATTATATTTCTCTACTAAGGACAAGGCTGGTTCCATATATTTCACAATACTCCCTTCCGCAATTGTAAAAATAATTTTCCCATAACATTTAGTACACACTCCTGCCAAAGGTACTCTTCTAAATTTTTCATTACAACCTACGCACCTAAATTGTTGTTGACTAAATTTCCTTAGGTTTCCTCTAATGTCTCTCATAAAATGTCTTTCAATTACTAACCTAGCAACATCATCTTGTTTAACCGCTCTTACTTTCTCCGCAATGTCCATCTGTCCAAATACTTTTTCCCGCATTGTAGGCAAACTCTTATACGCACTACACAACACCCCGGAATTCATATCCTCCACATTATGTGTAAACCCATAATCTTCATATTGCTTCTCAGTTTCTAATCTAGATTCTAATTGAGGAATTTTTATTTCCCAAGGATCTTTAAATTGTTCCGCTGCTTCATAAAATTCTAAAGGATATCTCCAAGCCACATCCATATTAAACACCATATCGTCCACTTCACTTGGAATTAACTTAGTTGTTAACACTAAAGGTGCATCTTGTCTCGCCCCTCTATGTCCTGGCAATAATTTTCTCGAAAAATTCAATAAGGCATCCATCAAAAGAACCACACACGCTTCATCTCCATCACAATCTCTTCTCATAATAGAATGCAACAAAGGATGTGCCAAAAATCCTTGTAATTTACTAAACCCAATCACCCTACATATCACTCCTGCAGATGTATGTGGACTCATAGCTAAAAATAAATGTCCAACCAAATCTTTTTTGTCTTCTAAACTATAAAAATTCTCTAATCCATAAAATTTTTCTAATAAACAATCCACAAATTTACTTACTCTATACATAATTTCATCTGCCCCTTCTTCATCACTCCCATCACAACTCGGTAAAATAATATCTTGTGGAAAGATCTCAATTAATTGTTCTTCATTTGTTAATTCATTCCCATTCACATCTAATTCATAACCCAAATATTTTAATTTGGCCACACCCACCCCAATTTCTTTGGGTTTAAAGTGTGTAACAACCATTTCAGTCATATCATATCGAGTAGTTCCATCTCTATTTACATGCACATCTTCCATCGCTCTTAATATCCCCTTAGCTAAATGCTCCGGAATATGGTCGGGATTACTAGTTCCCCTAATCCCTTTAATTAAATCTGGATAAGTCTGCACTCCTAAATTTTTTAACACACTTCTAAAGTGTTCTTGAATATTTAATTTAATTAATTTATATTCTCTTAATTCTTTGTTATCTTCTTTAGATTCAAATTTACGATCTTCTCTATCATAAAAAAACTTTTTAGTTTCTTCCTTGCATTTTTCACATCTTGCATAAATACTTTCTTGATTACATTTACCACAATAATAGGAACTAAACTCTGCTTCTATGTAACCTTTATCTAGCGCACTATGCAAACCCCTCATTCTTCCTCCTTGTTCCCCTACCGGAAACAAACCATGAGGACTCCCTATTAATTTTCTCATCTTTCCTTTTTCAGGACGTCCCATTCTAGCCCCAATAAATACCCCACTTTTATCTTTCAAATTAACCTCACTTAATTTTTCATTAATAATCCCTAAAACCTCTCCATTCTCCTCTAAAATTAAAGCTCTTAACTTATCTTCATTTTTTAAAAAACCTAAACTTGCTCCAAACGCTTGTGCATCTTCTCCTCTAATCACAATATACTCGTTTGCTACAACTCTATGTGGAATCCCGATTAATTCTAAATATCTTTTAGGATCTTTCTCTTCTTTTGCTGAATCTTTTTCTAAAAGGTTCTCTTCCTTTGCAAAAGGCAAAATTACTTTCTCTATTTTTCCATTATCTCGCTTAACCACCATTTTTTTTATTAACCACTCAATTAGATTTGTAAATTCAATATATTCTAAGTCTTCCCAATGATAGGTATAACGCGGATGAAACGGAATTCCTAATTTACTAGAAATATTAATTGCTTCTTCAGCTTTTATTTTCAAATCCCCCCTAAATAATTTTTTCAAAACTTCTATCTCTATTCCTAATTCTTTACTCAACTCCACCAAACCTTTTCCTTTGACAGCTTTTTCAAATTCCAAGAACCACCATTCCTCATTATACCCTGGCTTCACTAATTTATGACCTCTATCAAAAAAGTCTCCATAGTTAACTAAAATATCACCTAAAAAAATAATTTCCTTAACTGCTTTAGTATATTTCCTCGCTTCTTCTTCATTATTCAAAAACATCACATTTCCATTTTTCAATTTCACTATAGGTCCTTCAATACTATCACACATCCCTAATGTAGTAGCCTTTCCCGGTCTTTCCATTTTTAATTGAGTTCCATTCCCAATAAATTCATTTAATATAACCATTGTAGCTGGATGCATAGAAGCTGAACTCAAACCACTTAATCTACTTCTCCCATATCTTAATCTTAATCCTCCTTTAGCCATGGGATGACTTAAAATTGGCCTTCCTGCCACTAAATCTTTAATAAAAGTATAATCTGGAAGGATTTTTTCATCTTTATCTCCTTTCTCTCCTTTACTTTTCATCTTTTTTTGTAAAGTTACAAAATCATCCATCCATTTCCAGTCTTTCATCTCAAAATCTTTATTCCAATTAGAAAATTTCTTCCAAAACTTCTCTCCTTTTTGTGTTAAACCTTCTGCTGTAACCAAACAAATCCCATTACTCAAATAATTACTCTCAAATCTATCCAAATCTTTGTAATTACTCACTTCAAACTTTTCACTTGCATCTCCACATATCTGCACCGGTAAATGCTTCATCATAAACCTTACTTCTTCTTCACTTGGAAAATATTGCAAGTTAGTAATCCTCTCATGAAAATCCCTTAACTCCATCACATATCGATTTATTTCATTCTCGGTAGGATCATACTCCGCATACCCTGTCTTCCGTCTTACATAATCCGATAAAGCTACAAATATACAAGTCGCAGTTGTGCCTGCACTTCTAATAGGTCCTGAAAAATATAATCCAAAATATTCTTTACCATTATCTTTCCTTTTCTTTAAATCTAACCTTACAAATCCTTCTAAAGGACTCGACACTACCCCTACTGTAATATAAGCTAATCCAACTCTTAAGCCCACTTCAATCGCTTCTTTCTTATCTTCAAATTTACAAATATTTTGCAAAGCCACTTCTTCTGCAATTCTAAAAGCCACCCTCCAATCTTGTGTTCCAAATTCCTTTTCTAATTCTTGAATCTTCTCTACCATTCCACTTCCTTTAATCTGAGGAGCTACTGTCGAAATTAAACCTTCTACACGTTCAGCCATATTTTCCGCTAGAATAATTTCTACTTCTTCACTTGGATCTAAATTTTTCTTCCTTGCTTGTTCTGCAATAGCATAACTTCTCTCTATTTCCTTATCCAGATTTCCAAAATATTCCAAAATTTTCTTACTTGCTTCCATCTTTAGGTAATACTTTCTCTAATATTTTTTGAGGTGCACTTAAAATTTGATGAGCTAATTCTTCTGTCTTTTCCAAAGTAGTAGGCACATTTTCCTCTTCTCCAAAATTAATCACTTTAACATCTCTAGTTTGTAAATTAACCACCATTGCTTTAGAGGGTTCTGGCACCAAACCCCTTTTCTCTTGGTAATCACTTTGAGGGAACCAACAGCTACAATTTAACATAGTTATATTTCTATAACTTCCCACAGAACATCGATGAATATGCCCTGACACAAAAAAGTCTGGTAATTTATCTATAACATGATGGTCTTTACTTCCTGCAAAATAACTTGTAGAAGTATGGGTTGGAGCTAAATGTCTTTTCTTTAACAAAAATTTCATTATTAAATCTGCTCTTTGTTGTCCTCCTGCTAATCTAATCCCTTCGACCACATCTGCATAATAAGGAAAACTCCCTCCATGATACATAAGAATATCAAACCCAGGAAAGTCTTCCGTCTTTCCAATATTTACCCAAGCGGGATTACTTACAGAAATAATATTCTCTTCCTCTAATAAGTCCCCCATCAAATCTTTTCCCATTGCAGGTTGAGGTTCATCTAATCTTAAAGCATCATGATTCCCCGGACATACAATAATCTTAATCCTCTTGGGCACTTCTTTAATTAATCTTGAAAATTCTTTATATTGTTCAAAATAATCTGTTATCTCCAATTCTTTTTCTTGTCCTGGAAAAATCCCCACTCCTTCAATTAGGTCTCCTACAATAAATAAATATTTCACCTTATCTACAATTTCTTTTTGTTCTTCAGTTCCATTTTCTCCCTTTATCCAATTTAAAAATTTTCCAAATTCTTCTTTCAAAAAATCTTTTCCCCCTACATGTAAATCCGAAATAAAAACAGCGTATTCTTCTTTGTTTAATTTCTTCAATTCTTTAGTAACAGGTACATCTGGAAAAAATAACTCATCTACAAATACAAAATTATCACTCACATTCCCCACTATCCCGATTACTTCATCTAATACCAATTCTTTACTCAAATTAAATAATTCAAATTTATTTTTATTAATTAATACACTTATTTTCCCACTTAAGTCTTCTAATTCCAACAAAACATTTTCATTTTTAGTTGTTCTTTTCTCATTTACAATTCCAATCAAACAAATCTTCTCATTATTTTTATCCCTTACCCTATTAATAGAAACTGCTTCTTTTAATTCCATTCTTGTTTGCAAAATTTCCTTTAAGGCATTATATCTGGACTTAAAATAACTTACAAAATCTCCTACTTCTATTTTTTTACTCCTTTCATCAAAAGAAGTTACAATAATTTCATTTTTTTCTATAACTTTTTCTTCAATAATCTCTTTCTCTTCTATTTTTTTCTCTTTACCAGACTCTTCTATAAAACTTTTTAACAATTCATCGTCAACCACAATCACATCTTTCCCCTCTAAATATTCTAACAATTCTTCCTTATCAAAATCTTCAGGTAGTTTTTCTAAAAATTCCGGTTCCAATAAATAACCCTTCTCAGCAAAGAATTCCACTACATTCATAATCCCAAACTAGCCTCCAAGGTTTCTTTTAATTCTTCCACCGAGGAATTTGGTATAGCTAGTGAGATTTCTCTTGTCCTTCCGTAACGTCCTTTACTAATCACTCTTGCATTGATGATCCCTAACATATCTAATTCTGCGATAATATCGCTCACCCTTCTCTGAGTTAGTGGCTTTAGACCACATGATTTACAATTATCTTGATAAACCCCATACGCATCCCCCGTAAACAAAGCCTTATCTTTCATATTTAAATTAAAAATACTATATAACACAATTTGACCTTGCTTAGGTTGAGTCTTAACAATATCAACCACCCTATCTCTTTCTACTTTCTCCTCAGCTTCATCCAAATGTTTAATCCCTACTTTCAATTTACCATTCCTTTCTGCCACTTCTCCTGCTACTCTAATTAATTCTAAAGCTCTTCGAGCATCTCCATGTTCTCTAGCTGCATAAGCTGCACACTTCTCTATTACTCCAGACTCAATAATCCCTTTCTTAAACGCTAACTTCACCCTTTTCTTTAAGATATCTTGTAACTGCATTGCATTATAAGGAGGAAATACTAATTCTTCTTCACTTAAACTACTTTTAACTCTCGGATCTAAATTATCTACAAAAATTAAATCATTACTAATCCCTATGAAAGAAATCTCAGTATTTTTCAACTCTGAATTAATTCTAGTAAGGTTATACAAAATGCTATCTCCAATTTTATGTACTAATTGATCAATCTCATCTAAAATAAGTATAATCATTCTATTTTTACTCTCTACTGCTTCTATAAACAGCCTATAAACTTCATCCGTTGGTAAACCTGTGGCCGGAACTTTAGCTCCAAAACTATTTGCTAACTGTGCCATAAGTCTATACTCTGTATCTGCCACTTTTTTCATTTTACAATTTAAATAAACTATTTCTAAAGGTATTTTCTTCTTCTTAGCTGTCTCCATTAACTGTTCACTTACATATCTACCCACTACAGTCTTTCCAGTTCCAGTTCTACCATAACAAAAAATATTACTTGGCTTCTCCATACGCAGTGCAGGTGCAAGTATAGACGCAATATGTTCTACTTGTTCTTCTCTATGTGGAATATCGTCCGGTGTATAATTAACTTGTAAAGCTTTTTTATTTGCAAATAAAGGTTCTTTCTTCATATAACTTTCAAAGAAACCACTTAATTTTTTATCCTCTTTTTTTTTCATAATATTTAAAATTATAACATCTATTTAAAATGTTCCACAGGAAATACCCTCACACCCCTATTGCTTATGGAGTTATCTTCCTAAAAAATTTTAACACTTTCCTCTGTTTATTTTAAAGAATAAACAACTACCCCGTCATAACATTCAAAAATATATATTATATATTA
>PVBE011157197.1_pt1 | contig 31698 bp, 26 predicted proteins | sample 1631181 | NCBI WGS metagenome assembly PVBE01 (sample SAMN08397723, study PRJNA350692) | Marine metagenome, whole genome shotgun sequencing project. | isolation source: water | place: Pacific Ocean | collected 2012-04
AGCATCTCTCAACGTAGCCCCGATGCTCATGCTGCGATCCCTGCTGCCACACAACACATTGAACCGCGATGACATAGACCTGGTCGATGCACCGTTTTACGGCACTGCTGTTGCCGAAGAATCTCGCGACCGATTCAAAGACGTCAACGGCGTCCTGCTCATCACCATCGATGCGCTGCGCCCTGACTTGCCAGGACAATCGATTGGTGGTCGAAAGGTCACACCAACTCTCGATCAGCTCCAGCGAATGGGCATGACCTTCTCCCGAAACTACGCCACTTGCACGAGTTCGCACTTGTCCTTGCTCTCGCTTTTCAGTGGCGCGCTTCCAGCTGCAATCGACAGTCAAGCCAAGACAGGCAAAAACCTTACTCTCATCACCGAACGCCTGACAGCTCAGGAGATCGAGACGCGCTCCTGCTTCCCGCTCGCCGTTCATACCGTCCGCAATCACGACCGACCGTTTACTCAGGAGGACCTTGGCTTTGCCCACGCAACCCGCCATGAGTTAGACGACCCCAGTGATGCCGCCATCATCAACGCCATCTCGCCGAGCGCCGGCGGACAGTTCTTCTCGTACTGTCACATCATGCGGCCTCACAAACCCTACGGCGATGCCGATGCCCGCTTTCACGCAGGTGACTCACAATTTGAGCGCTATGCGGCAGACGTCCGATCAGCGGATTCAACTCTCGATGCAATCCTCACCGCGTTTGAAGCGAAAGGGCTGCTCTCGAAAACCCTCGTTATCATCACCGCCGACCACGGTGAAGAGTTTGGAGAGCATGGAGGCGCAACGCATGGCAGCCACCTTTTTGACGAGACAGCTCGTGTCCCCATGATCGTGGTCGGGCCAGGGGTTGCACCGGGCACCCGTTACAAGGGCATCACAAGCACTGTCGATATCGCCTTGACGCTCGAGCACCTCTTCTGCGCTCCCACACCTCGAATGCACAGAGCTGGTAGAAGTCTCCTTCCGTTGCTTGCGGGTTTGCAGGACACAGGTCGAAGCAACAGAGCGTTCGGTGAGATCCTCCCGATCCTGAGCTTCGCCGCAGAGTCATTGACGATGGTCGTCGAGGGGCGTTGGAAACTGCTCATAGATCAAGCCACAAATCGCACCTACCTCTTCGATCTCGAAGCGGACCCGATGGAAAAACGAAACGTCTACAATAACAACCCTAAGGTGGCCTCTCGCCTCGCAGGCCTTATCACCGCTCGGAGAGAAGCCGACGACAGCACAGCATCAGCTGTAAGAGATGCTCGCGTTGACATGGTAAAGGAGCTTGAGTCGCGGGCACTCAGCGACACACTCCTGTTGTTCACGACCGAAATCGAACAAATCAGTCGAATCCTGCCGTTTTCGCTTTCCTACCTTGCCGCCGACCTGACTGATGCCCAAGCGAGGAGTGTCTGCCGCGTTGTCAACCAGAACGACCAGAAAAACCCGTCTGTAAGAGCAGCCCTCCTTTGTGTCCGCATCGGTGCAGGGCTCTCGACTGACGCAGAACTGAAGGAGGCTCTCAATCTCATTGAATCTGAGAACAACCCGTTCATTCAAATTGCTGCCTACCGATCCCTCAGCCGCGCAGGAATCCCCGACTTGATTGATCGTCAACTCCCGACTCCTGCGGCTCATGCCGATGTCGTCGAGCTGGCGCGCATGACCTATCGTGCAACGATCGGTAAGAAAACACCCCGGAGAACCACGGTTCGAGGTGCGCTCAATCACAAGAACCCGTGGATCCGCAGACTTGCCATTGAGTGCGCGGTAGCGACTGGAGATGCACGCTATCTCGAAGACCTCCAGCGCAGTTCGGTCTTCTTCTCTGAGGTACGATACCGAGCGGCGCTCGACGCTGCCTACGACGTGCTCAAGAAGGATCGGTGAGGCGATCGGCTATGCGAGCGGCGTTGGCCATCAGGGTCAGCGTCAGGTTCTTGGCGGGAAGCGCAGGGAAAGTGATGGCGTCTGCGAGAGTCAGGTTTTGGAATCGCCGACTCGCGCCAACAGGATCTGCAGTGTGATCGCCGCCGTCAGCGGTCATTGGCAAGAGGCCTGCGTAATGGACCCCGGCCCCCATGGGCCGCACGCGAGTCATTTTGCGCGGTGCAAGACACCCGAGGATTCGCAGTGCTCTTGACGCTGTTGAAATTGCGCGTCGCACTCGTCCGACTTCTTCCATTGAAGCACTGTAGTTCGTCAGCAGTCGCGTCGTTCCGTCGCCCTGCCGCTCAATGCTGACCACATTGCGATCTGTACGTGTGTCACTCAGGTTGATATTCAACAAGCCCAATGCGCCATGAAGATCACCGAAGCGTTTCAGTGAAGACCGCATCCCAAAAGGCAAGCTCTGGACAAGGGGGTGGATCAACGCCGTCTTCAAAGTCGTGATTTGACCGTGGACATAACCGCCATCCTGATCATCGCGCCAGGCCGTTGCGAGTTGATGGTACTGATAGGTACGCGGGTCGAACCCCTTGCCCACAAGGCGCCGATTCACAAACGGCATCATGATCTGGCGATTGTCCATGAGGCCAGATAGCTGAGGTGCTTTACCTTCGCCCACCAGCAATGATGCGAGGTAAATCCTCGCCGAATTCAAGGCGCCTGCGGCCAGCACAAGCTGCCCCGTCACCGGGTGTCTGCAACGAGAGGGATCGCCCACTGACCGACTGACGACGCTGCTGATTCTGCCGTCGCCATCAAACAGAAAATGATCGACCGCACGCCCTTCGAGATAGGTGAAGTTCGGGTGCTGACGCAACTCAGTCAGTGTGAGCGACGGGACATAAAACGCATCTGTCGGGCAACCCCAAAGGCAACGCCCCAACTTGTCGCAGGCAGGGCGCCCGTTGTGCGCTTCCGACAACACCGCAACACGGGAACGGCCCAGGTAGAACCCCAGCGACTCATTGAGCCGCCGCCGCAATTTCCCATAGACGCGGGAAAGATCATCACCGTGTGCATCCAATTCAAGCGGTGCCATCAGACCGTCATGCAATGGAATGAACTGAGCAAGGTCATCATCCGCACCAGTAATACCGATGCAGCGCCCTACGTCGTCATAGTAGGGAGCGAGATCTCCTGCGTCGAAGGGGAATGCCGCGAGGTCATCCGTGCTGAATGGATAGGCACCCCCGGTCCATGCCTCGGCAAGCCCGCCTTGAGCGTAGGAGAATAACGGGGTGAACCCTCGACCTGTATGCTCATGTGAATCGAGCGCCTGAAGGACGTAGGACTTCGAAGGAGGAAATCCGTAATACTCACCGGCATTCTCATCGGGCAATTCCAGAGACGAATAGTCGTTGCCGAGAAACTCGGTCACGGGGTCATCGAGTTCAGCCTTAAGGTGGGCAAAGTCCAAAGTCGGGTGAATGGACTTGGGACGAGCATGTCCCACGTCGAGCAGTGTCACTTGGGCACCGTTCGCGAGGCAACGCCTCGCGAAATGAACGCCCGATGCGCCAGCACCAACAATGAGGATTGTTCGTTTGCTCCGACTCAATCCACATCACCCCTTGGCCAGACCTTTGTCACCACCAGGGGTGCTGCCAGCAACGCAAAGGACAGGTCCAGAGCAAGATTGAGAGTGGCAGCGATCGTAAAGCCAGACAACCCCGATGAGTAAGGACGATCGATCGCCTCCCATGTACTACGTTCGCACTCAAGCAAAGCGGTCAACAGGACCAGCTTCCGACGCAGCACCCCGGATCGCCGAAAGAAAGCGCACCAGCCGTCAGCCAGACGAAAACCGCAGAACCCACTGCACGCCAACCGAACAAGATACTGATCGGTTGGATCCGTAGTCTCCAGCAACTCCGCTCGCGCTGCGTGGGCTGCTGCGTAGTGCTCAATCAAGGAGTCGGACGGCTCGATGCCTGACAGATGTACACAAAGAGCCCTCCCCTCGGCGTCGAGTTGGCGTGAATCACTCACGACTTGCCCCCTGCAACGTTTTCTCCAAGGGGATCATCGATTTCACCAGTCTCTCCATGAGCGAGTTGTTCTCAGCCACACCGGGCTGCATGAAAGTCTGGATCTGCCCGGCTGTCAAGGGAAGAAGTGGCCGAAGAACTGGCTCGACAAAGCCAAGCGCCATGGCCACGAGGGTTCCCGGGAGTCGCAGCATGCGGGCTCTCCCACCGCGCATGCGATGGAGCAACTCGGACATTTTTATCCGAGCAGGGCCACCGACATCCAGAATACGCCCGTCCAGTGTTTCATGATCGAGAGCCCACAGAATGGCTCGTGCAATATCCCGCACATCAATGGGCTGCAGTTCCGCATCACCGAAGAGCGGGGTGACAGGCATCGCTGCCAGGCGCATCAATGCCTCATGCCCCGATAACCCTCGACCCAGGATCAAGGTCGGGCGCAGGATCAGTGTCTGCATCCTCGATGCGACGACCAATGCCTCAGCCTCTCGCTTGGCGACGGCGTAGGGATAGGGCTGCAGGACACGCGGCTCAAAACCGGCAGCAATGCTTGAGACGAAGAGAAAGCGCTCAACGCCGGCTGCTTCCGCAGCTTCCAGCAATCTTGCGGTGCCTTCCACGGTGACCTCGCGGTGTCTTGACAATGAACCCTTTCCCATGTGAGCTGCAAGATGAATCACACACCCAACGCCCTCCATGATCTCGGGACGCGCATCGAGGTCAGCGAACGCAGCGCAATGCGTCTCAACAGGAAGGCCCGCTCCCTCTCGACGGACCAACGCACGCACGTTGGGTCGGCCCTCTACGCCCAACGCATGCAACAGGTATCGGCCAACCTGTCCCGTCGCGCCAGTGATGAGGAGCTTGCCGTTCACTGAACCGTAAACCCGATCGGTGCCTTGACGCGAGGCTCAAGCCCTGCCAGTTCACGCAATGCGCCGGCGACGTATCGCTCCACCATCGTCTTTCGCCATGACGCAATAAAGTCAGTGTTCTCCAGTGGGGTCGAGAGCTTCTTCGAGAGTGAGGCCGCCGCGTCGATCGTGCTGTCGTCAAGGGCTTTTCCCACAAGAGAGTCCGACGCCTCCAACGCCGCGACAGGTGCGGAAGCCACAGCACCCAGGAAGATGGATGCCCCACTGACGACACCCTGCTCATCAAGTGTGACAGAACACGCCACACCCAACACAGGAAAGTCGATCGACCCCCGGCGTCTGAGCTTCCAGTAGGTCGATCGCGCTGAGCCAGGTGCGGGCAGCATAATATGCGTCAAGATCTCATCTCTTCGCTTTGAAAGGTAGTCAATTCCGTCATCCACATAGAGATCTGCAAGTCTGACTTCTCGAACACCCGTTGTCGATTGCAACCGGATACGCGCTCCGATAGCACACAAGAACGGAGCGGTATCGCTTGAAGAAATCGCCCAGCAGCGGGACGAACCCGGTGCAACCCAGCAGGTCTCACCCCGCTCCTTCATACAGTAGTCGATGGATCGACGCCACTCCTCACTTTGATTGTAGTAGGTGCATCGTGTGTCGAGGCACAGGTTTCCACCAAGCGTCCCCGTGTTACGAAGAGGAGTCGAAGAGACCGACTGCACCGCTCGCCCGAGCCCCGGGTAGACTTGACAGATGTTTTCGTCCTCAAGGATGTCAGCCAATGTCGTCATAGCCCCAACCTCGAAGCCCCCAGCATCGTCGGCAGTGATTCCGAACAGGCCTTCTATCCGTTGCAAAGAAACAACGGTCTCAGCCGATTGGTGACGGCGCTTCATATTTGGCCAGAGATCGGTGCCGCCTGCGACGATGCGCGTGTCTTGCGGGTCGACTCGAAGGAGTTCGACGGCAGCCTCGATGGTGTCGGGCGTTTGATAATTGAATTCTGGAAGCCTCAACATGGCTCAGGACTCCTTCTTCGGTTGAATCGGCATGGTGCCGCGACCAGCATTGGATCGGAGGGCTTCATTGATATTTCGAGCCTTGCCGTCACCACCTTGCAGCAGCGTCGGGACGTGGAGAGGCGCACCGAAATCAACTTCTGGGAAGGCCTTCGGACCGAATCGCGCCTCGCGGCCCTTAGCTCGTTCATCGAGAGCCTTCAGAATCATGTGCGGAGCGATAGGGACCTGATCGATTCGAACGCCGACAGCGTCGAAGATGGCATTTGACACGGCCGGTGCCATGGGAAGGAGCGGCCCCTGCCCCACTTCCTTGGCACCGAACGGCCCGTTCGGATCGGGGTCCTCAATGAGGTAGGTCGTTATGTTCGGCATGTCCAACGATGTCGGACTCTTGTAGTCGAGGAGCGAGGGAATGCGGTGGACCAATGCTGGCGAGCGCTTCCTGGGAAGACGTGTGTACACCGACTCCTCCATGATCGCTTCACCGAGTCCCATATAGACCGAACCCTCCACTTGCCCCATGGCGAGCGCCGGGTTCAGGATGCGCCCGAGATCGTGCGCCATCCAGACATGCTCCACATCATAAAGACCGGTCAGGGGATCAACCTCGACCTCGACGACTGCGGCGCTGTAGGAGTAGGCAGGTGACGGGCCGACACCGGCACCTCGATAGCGCCCGGGCGAGCGCGGCGGGATGTAGGACCCGGTCGTTCCGATCGTGCCAAACATGGACTCGGCAGCGATGCATGCCTTCTTCCATGTGACACCACACTCTGGATCTTCTGTGTCGAAAACGCGCTCTTCTGCAAAGGCGAGGCGCGCCGCAGGGACGCCCAGCTCCTTGCCTACGGCTTTGGCGACGAGCTGCTTCACTCGTTCGGCTGCCTGAATGGCGGCATTGCCCATCATCAGTGTCACGCGAGAAGAGTAGCTGCCCAGGTCAACCGGCGTCAGGTCAGTATCGGCAACACAAAGGCGGATGGTCTTCAGGTCAAGGCCGAGAACCTCGGCAACGAATGCTGCGAGCATTGTGTCTGAGCCCTGACCGATTTCCGTTTCGCCACAGAAGACGGCAACGCTGCCTGCACGATCGACGCCTATCTGAACACCTGTGTGAGGCATATGGTTCCAGTAGATCGGCAGGCCGGCTCCCGTGAGGTACGAAGAGCAGGCCAGACCGAGCCCGCGACCTTCAGGCAGTTTTCCATGACGTTCACGCCACCCACTCCCTTCGACCACAGCCTCGATGCACTGCCGCAGCCCCATCGAACCGATCTTCAGGTAATTCGCTGTCACGCTGCCCGCCTCAGCCAGGTTGTTGAGGCGGATATCTGCAGGGTCAATGCCCAGCGCGTGAGCTGCCCGATCCAACTGGACCTCAAACCCAAAGCGTGGCTGTGGCGTGCCGTGGCCTCGCTTTGGACCACAGGGCGGTTTGTTCGTGAAGGCACGAATCGAATCAAAACGATAGCGTGGCAGTTGATACGTGACCGTCTGCAGTGCTCCTGTGTAGTAGGTGCTTGCCACGCCGTAGCTACCGAAGGCTCCGCCATCGAGGGCTGTCTTCAGGTGCATGCCGGTCATGCTGCCATCTGATCGGAAACCGGTCTTCAATTCCATGGTCACTTCGTGACGACCCCGATGACAGTAGAAGACCTCTTCTCGAGTCAGCGCGATCTTGACCGGTCGCCCCAGAACGAGCGCCATTTTCGCCGCACAAATCTCATGATTGAAGGGGTCACTCTTGCCACCAAAGCCACCGCCGTTCGGGGCTGCGATCACGCGAATCTGCGCCGCCTTCATCTCAAGCACTTTGGTGAGAGAGCGATGCAGGTAGTGCGGCGTTTGCGTGGATGAGTAAAGGGTCAGCCGACCGTCTGGTTCAGGCATTGCGACGGTCGCGTGCTGCTCCATTGCGAGGTGTGTGTTGCCCCCGTAGCGGCAGGTGTTCTCCAGGATGAGGTCGGCCTCCTCGAACCCCTCATCCAGATCGCCGAACTGCATCGAAATCACCTTGTGGATGTTTCCGTCATCGGCGTAATCGTGAATCTGAGGCGACGGTGTATCGAGAGCCTCCTGCACGGAGTCAATCGTCGGGAGAACTTCATAGTCAACCTTGACCAACAAAGCAGCCTCGTGAGCCGCGTCTTCAGTGAGGGCACAAACCGCGACGACAGGCTCGCCGACATGGCGCACCAGTTCAATCGCCAGCGGATGCTCATCCTGCGACACAGGCAGGATGCCAAAGGTCCTGGGCATATCCTTGCCTGTGAGGATGTGCAAGACGCCCTTGACAGCTCTCGCAGCTTCCAGGTCGATGGAGAGGATTCGACCATGAGGCACAGTCGAACGAGCCAATTTCATGTGGACCATTCGCGGCACCCGAAAGTCGTCCGCAAACACAGTGCGACCCGTTGACTTGTCTGCGCCGTCAACTCGTCGATACGGTTTTCCGATGAGGTTGAAATCGGTCTTGTCACTCCCCATGCCCTCACGCGTTTCCCCGAGGAGCGAGTCGCTGCTCTCATGCTTGTTATCGGCCACAGTTCGCCCCCTTGCTCTCGCCGGCTCCGTAGAGGCTCTCATGACGCACCGTCGGCTCTTCGCCGCGAAGCTTCGCTGCCGCCCACTCCACCGCTTCGAGTATCTTCACATAGCCGGTACAGCGACAGAGGTTGCCGCCAATCTGCTCCTCAATCTCGTCACGGGTTGGGTTGACATTCGTCCGCAAGAGCGCCGAAATCGCCATGAGCATCCCTGGCGTGCAGTAGCCGCATTGTGACCCTGAAAAGTCAGCAAACGCCTCTTGGAGAGGATGAAGCCGGTTGCCATCGGCAAGCCCTTCCACCGTCTCGATGGCGCGCCCTTCCATGTCAGCCGCAAGAGTCAGGCAGGACAACATCGGCAACCCGTCCACAAGAACCGTGCACGCACCGCACTCGCCCAACTCACACCCATGCTTCGTCCCTGTGAGGCAGGCCTCTTCGCGCAACACCTCCAGCAGAGTGTGATGAGTCGGGAAGAGCAAGGGCCTCTCCTCACCGTTGATGTTCAGCACCGCCGTTGTTCTGCTGGTAGTCATCCGATTGTTCTCTCTTTGTTTCAAGTGCGAAGCCCACGTACCATGATCTCTGCGCATTGCTCCCCAATGGAAGCCGCACTCTGCTCACCTTCCGAGTTGAACCAACGAACCGTCCAATTCACCGCTCCGAGGAGAGATTTCACGGCAACGTTTGCATCAATCTGGCGGAAAATACCTGACGCCATCCCCTCCTCCACTATGCCGCGCAACGCCGCTTCGTACTGGGCGCGCCCCTTCATCAACTCGTCCCGCGCCTTGCCTGCCGGTACTTCCAGGTGGGCCAATGAACCTGGCGTATCTTCATTCAAGCAGACAACGTGATGCACAAGCGCGGCGTAAAGTTGAGAATCGGCCTCACCCCCTGCGTCTTGAATGCGGCCCAACTCTCCGCTCAATCGTTGCATGGCGTCCTTTTGACACCACACCAGGATGTCCACCTTGTTATGGAAATAGTGGTAGAGATTGCCTGTTGCCATGCCGGCACGAGAAGCGATATCCCGCATGCCGGCTCCGTGAAACCCGTGCAGACGGAATTCGACTGCTGCCGCCTCCAGAATGCGTAATCGTGTCTTATTCGCATGAACCATGGTTCAACTATATCGAGATTGAACCGTCGTTCAACGCATAGATGGCGGCAGCAGCCGACGACCGTCGTCGGCACGATCAGGCTCCCCTTCGCCCTCGGCGAGAGGCAGACGGTCCCAAAGTCGGCAGGTCACTTCGCGATGCGCCTGGTCGAGCCCTTCACAATAATTGGTGTACGCACACCGACGGATTGACTCGCCCCTGCCCTGCCGCATGCGAAGCCACCAGTCGGGGTCCGCCAGAGACTGGCGAGCGGCGCCCACAAAATCGGCGGTACCGTTGTGCAGCAGCTCTTCGACTTGAGAAAACGAACAGAGGCCACCCGCCACAACGACGGGCGTCGAATACCCGGCATCACGCAAGGCGGCACGGACAATTCCGGTATCCGACGCGTTGCGACCGAATGGGCCATCGTCATCAATACGAATGGTCGGCATACACTCCTTGCCACTCGGTCCTGTGTAGGGGTAGACCGCCTTGCCGATGCGGGGTTGACGAGCGTCATCGAATTTCCCGCCTCGTGAAAGCGAGATGAAGTCCATTCCTGCTCCAGAGAAGGCGGTTGCGAAGGAAATAGCATCTCCCACTCGGCTGCCTCCATCGATGATCTCGTCGGTGAGCATTCGACAGCCGATCGAGAGCTTGTCTCCGACAGCCGCTCGGACCGCCGAGTAGACTTCAAGCGGCAAGCGCAATCGGCCTTCCACAGAGGAACCATACCCATCCACCCGCGTATTCGTTCGTGACAGAAAGCTGGCCATCGTATAGGCGTGCGCATAGTGCAATTCGACGCCGTCAAATCCCGCTTCGAGGGCACGACGTGAGGCGGCTGCGAAGAGCGGTGGCAAAGTCGACGGCAACTCGGCGATAGACGAGAGATGACAGTCGTTCACGGACTCGCGAGCACCATAATGCAGGTCATTGAGCTCACGGGTACTGAGAACAGTCGCCAGTGACTCGTCGTCCAGCGATGCCAGGTGACTTCGAACCGCTGTGTCTGAAGCGTTGTGGATGACAGAATCGGCGAGGGCGGCTCGATGACGGTCCGTCAGTTGAAGAAACTCAGCAAAGAAGCGCGCTGGGTCAGGTCTGCGGCGAACTCCGAGGAAATCGATGAGCTGAATCAAGAGCCGCGTTTCGCCTTGACTTTCTTCGCGCACGCGCTCAACCAGTCGGCGCATGCCTGGAATGAACCGATCGTCCCCGATCCGCAACAACGGTCCGGATGGAACGTCACGTATGCCGGTCGCCTCAACCACGAGAACTCCCGGTTTTCCGGCGGCGAACCGACCGTACCAGTCGAGGTTTCGCTCGGTGACAACGCCATCCTGAGTGGCCCTCCAAGGGACCATCGCCGGCACCCAGGAACGAGCCAACGACACGACAGGCCCCAGCGACTGAGGTGAGTAAAGCTGACTGGAAGCAGCCGCCTCTCTTGTAGGCCAATCGCCGTCAGGGAGAGGTCGCGTCATGTCGCGAGCGCCCCCCATGCCTTCGCGTGCCAGCAATCACGCGCCGGCATTTCAAAGCCACGCGCTCGCAGATCTCCCACTGAGGCAAGCGTCAGATCGATCACCACTGTGTCTCCGTCGACGAAGCCACTTCTGATGAGCTCCCCAAAATGAGGGCGCTCTGTGCAGACGAGGCCGCCAGGTCCGTGATGAACAACGGGTGCTGTCGCCGGAATCTGCACGCCAAGAGCTACCTCCAATTGACTCAGCAAGCCGAAGAGAGCGTCGCCGCTGCACCCCTTCATTGGCACTTGCGTCGTATCAGCTGCAAACAGAAGAACCTGACCGTGTGCAATGGTCCAGCCTGAGGGGAGTATTCGTCCGTGGGAATCCCATGAGGCGAGAAAACCCTCAATGAGGGTAGTAGCCTGGCGCACCTGCTCCTCATCGAGTGGGCGATCGACTACAAATGCTCGAAAATAGGCATCATCTGGGAATTGAGAAAATGGCATGACGGCGCGTTCCTTTCCCGTCAGGATAGGATGCTCTCGCACAGATACCAAACTTCGTATAAGCTCTGACGCCACAATGGAGCACGTATGAATAATCACATCCCGTCGTATCCTTCCTACCTTCAGCTGAATCGTCTGCTCAATTCCCAACGTCCGCCTGCACCAATAAACGGTGACGCTGACGCCGAGCGAGACGTCCTGCACCATGAAGAATTGCTCTTTATCATCATGCACCAGACCATGGAGCTCTGGTTCAAGCAGGTCATTTCTGACATGGGACTGGCCCGAGATCTCCTGGGGAGACCGAGAAAGGACAGCGGCGTCGTTCCTGAGCGCGACGTACCGAGGGCATGCGGGCTCTTTGATCGAACCGCAAAGATCCTGCAGCACCTGACCAATCAATTCGGAATCATAGAGACGATGGAGCCGATGCAATTTCTGGCGTTCAGAGATGCGCTCATCCCTGCGTCAGGATTCCAATCGGCACAGTTCCGAGAAGTTGAGATTCTCGCAGGGCTGAAGGACGATGATCGCATCCACTTCGAAGGTCAGCCTTACTTCACGCGCGTTGATGAAGCACAGCAGGACCGCCTCCGACTGTGCGCCGAAGAACAGAGCGTTCGCGATGCCATGATTCAATGGCTCGCGCGCACACCGGTCGAAGAGGCGTTCCCTGATTTCGTCAGCACGTTCCTTGCCGCCTATAACTCCTACATCGATGAGCAGATCGCCTTCCAATGCAACAACCCGAATATCGTGGCTGCACAGAAGGAGAAGATCGAGTCTCTATTCGAGACGACCAAGGTGGAGGCTCAGGCGTTCCTTACTGAAGGAGATGACCTGGAGAAAAAAGCTCACTGCGCCTTCCTTTTCGTCGCTTCGTACCGCACTGAGCCACTCTTGCGCTGGCCCTACGCGTTGATCGAACGAGCACTCGAATTCGAAGAGCACTTCCGCCTTTTCCGATTTCGGCACGCTCGCATGGTTGAGCGCATGATTGGCCTGCGAGTGGGGTCCGGCGGCTCCAGTGGCGTGAAGTACCTCGACGCCACGACATCGCGTTATCGCATCTTTGGACAACTCCTCAAGGCGACCAGCTTCCTGATCGACCGTTCGCGTCTTCCCGACGTACCGAACCCGGACATCCTGGAATTCCGACGGACGTAGGGAGGCGGCAGCATTCCCATGCCGGGATGGGACGAAAGTGTGGGATGGGAGGAGAGCTCGGTCGCACAGAAACGGCAGCCCGTAGCGCAGCCAGACTGGCACGAGAGACAAAGCGAACACCTCCCTGTCGCCATCCGCAAGATAACCGACTCAAGGAGCAGCCCTCGCCCTTGACGAAAGATCAGACGGCTCGCACCGTCAGCAACTCGGCCTCATCGAGCGCTGCTCGAACCATGGCCTGCACATCGAGCGCTTCCTCTACTTCATCCAATTCGTCAGGGCGTGAATGCGTGGCTGGACGACGCGGCATGAGATAGCTGCAGCAATCGTCGTGGGGTTGTATGGAGATCTCAAAACTGCCCATGGCACGACCGAGGGCACTGATTTCGTCCTTATCCATCCCGATCAGAGGGCGAAGGATTGGAAGCGATGCAACCTTCTCAACTGTTGTGAGGTTCGGAATAGTCTGGGAAGCCACCTGACCCAGAGACTCACCCGTCACTAACGCACCTGCACCTTCGCGACGCGCAATGGCCTCAGCGATCCGCATCATGAATCGACGATAGAGAATAACCCGATACCGCTGCGGCGTTTCGGTGACAATGGTGCGTTGGCACTCACCAAAGGGAATCATGAAGAGCGGCAAGACGCCTTGATGGCGTGCCAGAAGACCGGCCAGTTCCACGACCTTATCCTGGCTGGCCTGGTTGGTGAACGGGGCGCTGTGGAAGTGCACTCCTGTAAGGCGACAACCTCTCGACTGCATGCGAAAGGAGGCGACCGGTGAATCAATGCCACCCGACAAGAGGGTCACCGCAGTGCCGCTCACTCCGACTGGCAAACCCCTCAGCCCTGCGATCTTCTCGATCGCCACCAACACTCGGCCACTCGCGATCTCAACCTGAACCCAGATGTCCGGGTTAGTGAGATTGACTTTCCAGCCCGTCTTGTCAACGATGAAGGCGCCCAGGTCGCTCGAAGTTTCAGTGCGGCCACGCGCCCACTCGGCATCGGCTTTCTTGGTTCGCACCCCAAAAGTCGGATTGCCTTCGGTGGGAAGGGCCGCAAGAGTCAACTCGCAGAGGACCGGCCAGGAGAGTTCACCTACCAGTGCACGGCCAAACCAGGCTATGCCGTAGACCTGCAGAAGACGTAGCTCAATGGCGTCCAGGCGCTCGGCAGAATCATCCCCTGTTTCCAGGAGAATGCGACCATAAATCCGATCCACATGGACGCCCTTGAGGTCGTCCATTGCACGGCGGATGTTGCGAACGAGACGGTTCTCAAACCACGACCTGTTGCCGCCCTTGAGAGCCAATTCCCCGTAATGAATGACAAAAATTGACTTCATGGCGGGAGGGTATCCACGCAGACGCTCGTACCCAATCACCTTCACAGCCATTTTTTCCGAGATTCACGCCGAATTCACTCATGACTGCACACACTCAACCCATGAATCCCGAACGACTTAAGAAATACTCGTCGCAAAGCTGGTGGTTTTCCCAAAGAGATTTTGCAAACATGGAGTTCCTATCGAATTTCTGGTTGCCGCTTGACCGTACCTTCAGGCATAATCGCGGTTCCAATACAGCCTCGTTGCGGAATATCCGGGGGGATACTTCTGTTAAACGTCCACCTGACGCCCAGGTGGACCCGACAATGGTCGGGGGCCTTGGCGAAGAACAAGTCGACACAAAACCCACACACGTCGTTTCGATGCTTCCCCTCAAAGGGTAATAGCGGCTTCCGTCGAAGCCTCATCGGACAGCGTTCAGATAATGGAAAACTGCCGAGCGTACGCCTGGCAACTCACGGAACACAAATGGTCAAACTCAGCACACTTGACGAAAAAGCAAACGCCATCCAGCCAGGCGACGGATTGGGCACCTACCTGCAAGAAGTGGGCAGCCATCAACTCCTCGAACCTGCGGAAGAACACTTGCTGTTGGGCAACCTGATTCTAGCCCGCCATAACTGGACCGAGAGCTTCCTCGGTACAGAAGCCGGACTCCTTGAGGTCTGGAGTGATCTCAAACGTTGGAAGGCTGAAGAGATCTCCGCCCGCTCCATCATTCCCGGTCCGCCCAAGGCTAAACCGGGCGGCAAAGATGTCGAAGCTCTGGCCGGACGCCTCTACAACGTCTTCGAAGTATTCAGCAATCGCGGCAGTCGCCCGTTTGCCGGAGGTCGAAAAGGCGGAGTCTGCCCGCTGGTGAAAGCTCTCCTGTGGGTCGGCCTGCGACCAGCACCTCTGGAGCGATACAAAGCGTCTGCCATCAAAAAAGGTGGCGCTCGCCTCTCCGCCAAAATCGACCAGCACCGACGCTTCTTCATCAACGAGCGTCGGCCTCTCATTGAACGCAACCTGCGTCTCGTACTCAGTGTGGCCCGCAAGTTTGAAGGTGGCCCGATGGCCTACGTCGAGCTGATTCAGGAGGGGAACCTGGGACTTATCCGTTCGACGGAGTCGTTCTCAGCCCGCTTCTCCGTACGCTTCTCCACCTACGCCTACCTGTGGATTCGTCAGGCAATTCTCCGTGCTCTCGAAGAAAAGAGTCGGACCATTCGTCTGCCTGTCAACGTCACACAGAACCTCCGTAAAGCCCAGAAAGAGGCGATGATGGAGGAATATGAACAAGGTCCGGGCGAAGCGCGCCAGCGCCTCAACTCAATGCTCTCGAACCCAACAGTCAACCGCCCGGTTCTTTCTTTGGAATCAGGCCCTGATGACGAAACCCGCCTCGGCGACCTCGTCGGTGACAAGAACTCCCCCGCGCCTGAGCAACAGGTCCTCCAGAAGGACATCCGCGAGCTCGTGCGCGATTCACTCGTTGACCTGCCCGAACGCCACCAGCGCATTCTTCGCATGCGTTTCGGCATCGGCGCTGACCGACCCTGCACCCTGGGTGAGATCGGTAAGGAAATTGGTGTGTCCGCTGAACGCGTTCGCCAGCTCGAAGCAGCAGCCTTTGAGCGACTGAAGGCCGGGCCAGACGGCTTCCGCCTCGCCGAACTTCTCGAGACGAATTAGACGGCGAATCAACACTGCCTTGAAGAAACGGACAGAGATGTCTGCAACTGATGGCGATCGCCGAAGCCCCTGACACACCCGTGAGCCGTCTTCCCGCGGGGCGCGTACACAGTCCATCCCCGACGTCCCAGGTCTTTTGCCTCGGCAGGAGTGGACGAAATCACCATTACCCGTTTCAATTGGTGCGGAACACACGCCACGCTCGAGTGTTTCCGACATCATCGAGACCACTTCTGACTGGATGCGAATACCCATGAGAACCACAACATTGATGCTGGCAATGCTTGCACTCGTTATCACATCGGCTCTGGCACAAAATGACGGGCCGTCTTCCCTCCGCCCACTGCCCAAAGCGAAGTGGACACTTTCCATGGCACAGCACCTGCTCAATCGAGCGGGCTTCGGAGGCACACCGCAGGAAATCGTACGCTTTCACTCACTCGGGCTCGACGGCGCTGTGGAAGAGCTGCTGTACCCAGCCGATAAGGACACATTCACAGCCTTTCCGGCAGAACTCGCCAAGCGACTTGGCAGAGACGAAATCCGCAAACTCTCCGAAGAGGAACGAAAGAAGATCCGACGGGCACGGCGGCGAAAGGATCAGGCACAGTTCCGAGCACTTACCAAGTGGTGGTTTGAACAGCTCATCAGCACATCACACCCACTCAAGGAAAAAATGACGCTGTTCTGGCACGGGCACTTCACGTCCGGCCAAAAGGATGTCCGCAACAGCTTTCATTTGCACATGCAAAACCAACTGTTCCGTGAAAATGCTCTCGGCAGTTTCCGCACATTAGTCCACGCTGTCGCCAAAGACCCAGCCATGCTGGAATACCTCGACTGCAAACAGAACGTCGCTCGTAGCCCCAATGAGAACTTCGCCCGCGAACTCATGGAACTCTTCACGATGGGTATCGGCAACTACACCGAGGCAGACATCAAGGAAGCGGCGCGCGCCTTCACCGGGTGGAACTTCAATCGTGAAGCGAAGTTCTTTGTCAACCGCCGCCAGCATGACCGAGGGACCAAAGTAGTCTTCGGAAAGACAGGGGCCTTCGAGGGCGAGGACATCATCGACTTTATCCTCGACCGTGAAGTGACCGCTCGCTATATGGCAGGCAGGCTCTTTCACTTCTTCTGCCATGATCACCCATCGGCCGCGCAGTTAAACGGACTCAGTGCAACCCTCCGCACCGACGGTGAATATGACCTGACACCATTCCTGCGCCAGCTCTTCTCCAGCCGCGCCTTCTACTCCGAAGACGCCATCGGTACGCAGATCAAGAGCCCGGTTCAGCTCACAGTGATGGCCATTCGCCAGCTCGACCTCGACGCAGAATCAACGGCGCCATTGGCCGCCTACATGTCACCCCAAATGGGACAACAGCTCTTTGAGCCGCCGAATGTCAAGGGTTGGGATGGGGGACGATCGTGGATTTCCACATCGACTCTTTTCGCGCGCTACAACTTCGCCGGGATGGTCACTCGCGACATCACCTTGGCCACGGTCAATGCCGTTGAACCAGAGATGATGGAGGGCATGGACGCTGAAATGGAGATGGCGCCCAAGGCGGACACCCCATCCAAGGACGCCAGGGAGCGTGGCCCTCAGCGGGGAGGTCGTCAGTCACCGCTTCGTGGTGGCACGCGCCTGAATTTCAGATTTCCCGCTGCAGCCCTCATCCGCAGCCACGGCCTCAAGACTGCAGAGGAGATCGTCGATCATTTTGCAACACACTGCCTCAGTGTGCCGCTGCCTGAAGCAACGCGCGCTGAACTACTGACACATTTGAATCAGGATCTTCTCGGTGACGCCTCAACATTTGACGCCGATCGTTGGGATGCATCCCGACGCGTCAAAGGCATGCTCCACCTTTTCTTCAGCACACCCGAATACCAAATGAACTAGGGACCCGACACAATGAGCAGCAACAATATCAACCGTCGTAATTTCATACGCAACGGCGCAGGTTTCCTGAGCGCATCAGCCCTCACGGGCATCTTCGGTGATGGTCTGTGGGGCCTCCGAGGTGTGTCCGACGACCGCATCCTTGTAGTGGTTCAGTTGTCAGGTGGGAACGATGGACTCTCCATGGTCGTTCCATACGGCGACGATGCTTACGGCAACGCCCGAAAACGTGCTCGGGTCGAGATGGATGGACTCCACAAGATTGACAACCACGTGGCCTTGAATGCCGACTTGAAAGGGCTTTCAGCCCTCTATCGCGACGGAAAGATGTCCATTATCCAAGGAGTCTCCTACCCGAAAGCGACGCGCTCTCACTTCAAGTCGATGGATATCTGGCATACCGCTGATCTCCGTGGTTCCCTTGAACCCTATGGTTGGGTTGGCCGATTCTGCGACCGCACATTCAAGGAGAACATCAATCCAAATCTCATCGTCTCCATCGGCAACAAGACTCCACGTGCCGTCACCGGGCGCTTGAAGAAGCCTGTCGCCCTCGCCTCTGCCGAGACCTATCGCTATGTGGCTGAAGATCGCGAGAAGATGCGCTTCCCCAAGGTGAATGATGCCGAAGGTAAAAAAGAGGGCGGGCTCGACTTCATCCGAAGAACCTCAAAAGAAGCCCGCAAGTCCTCACTTGAGGTTCGAAAGGCTGGCGCCCGTCAGCAAACAAGTGTCAACTACGGCAACCGAAACTTCGGAAACGACCTCAAGATGGCTGCCAGTATTATCTGCTCAGGCATCGGTGCACGGGTCGTCTATGTCACAATGGGCGGCTTCGACACGCACAACAATCAGAAGACCCGCCATGCGCAGCTCATGCAACAGCTTGATCAGGGCCTGACCGCATTCCAGAAGGATCTGGCGGCGCACGGGATGAGCAAGAACGTCACAACACTTGTTTTCTCAGAGTTCGGTAGGCGGGTGAAGGAGAATGCCTCTGGTGGAACCGACCATGGCATGGCCGGGCCATCACTCATACTTGGTGACTCAGTCAAGGGTGGACTTTATGGCAAACACCCAAGCCTGACGGACCTCAATAAGGGTGACCTGAAAATGACTACGGACTTCCGTGGCATCTATGCCACTTTGATCGACAATTGGATGGGCGGATCGTCGAAGGCCGTCCTTCGGGGTCGGTTCCAGGCGCCGAAGTTTATCTAAGAGCGCGCACCAGTCGTTTGACAAGTGTCGGCCCCTCATAAATGAGGCCTGTGTAGATCTCAATCAGTGAGGCGCCCGCTGCCACCATGGCACGGGCGTCTTTTTCATGGGACACGCCGCCGACGCCGACGATCGGGATGTCGATCGGGCATTGCTCCCTGAACCACGTCACCATCGCAAGTGACTTCGCAAGTAAGGGCGGGCCGGACAAGCCACCTGCTTCCGCCACAATGCTCTCGTCGGAATGCAACTCCATGGATCGGTCGCGGGTTGTGTTGGTCAACACCAATCCGTCAACAAGCCCGTCGCGGCACGCAAGGACTATGGCCTCGCGTTCCTCGTCTGCAATGTCCGGGGAGACTTTAAGCAACATTGGACGAAACCGCCCGTCGCCTTGTGCAACGATACGATCGCGTGCTTCGCCGATCACTCGCAGAAGAGGGTGCAATGCCTCTGCCGCTCCAAAAGCGCCCAACTCCGGAGCGGAGGGGCAACTCACATTGATCGTGACACCATCGACATGAAGCAGTACGCCCTCGAGACAGGTGACATAGTCTTCGGCCATCTCCTCGTGCGAACCTTCCATGCCGGCTGTCTTCACGATGTTGGCAAACACAGGGATTCCTGCAGCCTTCCGCGACGCCAGACGACTGGCGACGACATCAACGCCATCATTGGGCAACCCCATGCGATTAATGACAGCACGGTCTTTCTTCAGGCGAAAGACTCGAGGTGAAGGATTACCATCTGCAGCACGTGCGCTGACTGCACCGACTTCAACGAACCCAAACCCCAGCGCTTCGAGGCCAGGGACGGCAACGGCATTCTTGTCGAAGCCGGCAGCAAGCCCCACGCGCGACGGAAACTTGAGCCCCCAAAGAGTGAGAGCGTCCGTAGGGAGAGAACGGCCGCCATACATGGCCCTGACCAAACCGGTCAAGACACTCCATGAACTCGCTGCACGAAGGACCGCGAGAGCAACGTGATGAGCCCGCTCCGGAGACAGGCAAAACAGGAGGGGGCGGAGAAGCAGACGATAGAACATGGTCGATGGTAGCGCCGCCCGTGGAGCACCCCAACCACTGGGTCAGCGCTTCGACCACTCCCACCAGGAGCCCGAGTAGTTTCGGACATTTGTAAACCCTGCATCTGCCAAAACACAGGCCACGAACGCCGACCGCACGCCGCCGGTGCAGTAGGTGATGATCGGATGATCTGCGGCGAGACCCTCAAGAGCAGGGTTTGCACGGATCTGAGCAGAGGACTGGAGCGAGCCGCTCGAGAAGAGACCCGCGAAAGGAAAGTTGATCGAGCCCTTGATGTGCCCGCCGCGAGCCGATCCGTAGGGCGTTGCGCCGTCAAATTCCGATCGTGTCCGCACATCCAGAAGGAGCGCTCCCTCAGTCACAGAGGCCTCGACATCGACCGCCGTAGCATTTCCCGTCGGCTCCCCGATGGGCTCATAAGTACCCCTTAGTGGCACAGAAAGACCATTGGCCCCCGCCCCACCAAGACGCTCCCATTGCTTGAAGCCACCCTTCAGAATGAAGACACGAGGCAGCCCCATCCCCCGCAAAAGCCACGCGATGCGCCCTTCTTCGCCCCACCCCTCATCAAAACTTCCAATAACAACGATGGCACGCTCAGGATCCAACTTCAGGTCGGCGATCCGCTTGCGCAGTTCAATGGGGTTGAGCAAGACACCACTGTCATCCCCGTCTGCAAATGTCCTCCAGCCAACCGAGATAGCGCCTGGAATGTGCAGCCGCATGAAAAGTGATGGGCGACGGACATCAATGAACTGCGCTCCCTTGAGGGCCAGCTGCCGCATTGTCTCCATGTCAATGAAATAGGCACTCGCTGGCTCATCGGCGCCGGGCTCTCGCGGCACCGCAGAATCACTGCAACCGAAAAGAAGCACCAACATTGCCAACCACATTCCACCGCGCGGCATATCGTCTCTCCCCCACCAGGATTCGCTTGCTATGTCATCCATCCAAAGATGACACCTGTTGCAAGCGCGTACAAGGTCCCGTCAAAGATGAACTTGGCAGTGACAAACCAGCTCACACCTTTCCATATTGAATTCGTGGAATTGGCAGGAAAGGCAGGTCAACTCGATGAAGAATAACCAAAACTCGTCGATGTGCAGCTCGACCGTTCAGGAAGCGAAATGAATCTGAAGCTCTGGGTGTGCCACGCCGGATGCCTGCAATTCTCGGCCATAAGTCTCGAGAAGGGTGTCGCGCTGGATCGAGAGCTCGAGGAGCATTCTGCGACGACGGCTCATTTCCTTCGAATAGAATTCGCGATCGGTGGCCCGCAGGTCGTCATCGTCCATGGCTCGAAAGGACCGCTGCAACAGATCCAGAGCCCGCTCACGAATCGTAAGCAACTCGTCAAGATGAAACAGCTCCGGGGCAACTGTCGGTTGATGCGCAAGAAAAGGGCGTATCCTGTGCTTGAGGCCGACTTCAGCCATCTTGCGAGTTGAAGATTCAAACCGTTTCTTTGCGCTCACCATGTCGGCCCCCTTTCGTTTTCCTTTAGTCTGTATCGGCAGACGGGTAGGATTCCCTCAAGCCCACTTGCAATAAGTACTTACTCTGGTGAGGATGGGTGCACGGTTATGTCCCCGAAGGAGAATGAGATGTCTGAACAGCGATCGACGAGCGAGGTGTTTACCGACATCTGCGATCGGCTACGCGACGACATCGTGGGCATGGACGAGACCATCCGTCTGCTGATCGCTGCGGTCTTTTCAGGCGGGCATTGCCTTCTCGAAGGAGTTCCCGGTCTTGCCAAGACGCTCCTCATTAGTCGCACTGCGGCGCTCATGGGCCTCGACTTCAGCCGCATCCAATTCACGCCGGACCTCATGCCATCCGATCTCACCGGCGCGGAGGTTATTGCCGAAGACAAGCAAACCGGTGAGCGCAACTTCGTGTTCCTCAAGGGACCTGTGTTTGCGAACGTCGTTCTCGCTGACGAAATCAATCGCACGCCCCCCAAGACTCAAGCTGCACTCATGGAGGCGATGGAGGAGCATCAGGTCACATCGCTGGGTCAGCGATTCGATGTGCCACAGCCCTTCTTCGTCCTCGCAACTCAAAATCCAATTGAGCAGGAAGGGACCTATCCCCTTCCAGCGGCCCAATTGGATCGCTTCCTCTTCAACCTCGATGTTGACTATCCGGAGCATGACAACGAGCGGCGCATTGTTCGCATGACCTGCCGAAATCGCTCATCGACAGATGAAGCAATCGTAGACCGAGAGGAGATCCTGCGTCACATGGTTGCGACCCAGAACATGTATGTCTCGAAGGACATACTGCGCTACGCGACCAACATCGTCAGGCGTACGCGCCCTGCCGACGCCGACGCACCCAGTCGCGTCAACAAGTTCGTTGCTTTTGGCGGCGGGCCGCGCGCTGCCCAGGCACTCATCATGGGAGCGAAGGCTCTGGCTGCCTTTCGTGGCGACCGCGAACCCAGCGCCGCTGACATTCGTGACCTCTTGGTACCTGTCCTCAAACACCGAGTCTTGCTGAACTTCGTCGGCAAGGCAGACGGCCTCAGTGTCCAGTCGATCCTGCACGATGTCATCGAGTCGACCGATGCCCCTGACGGTTATCGTGTGCCCGCTCGCAAGACACAGCGTCGATTCTTTGGCTTGCTGCCCGCTCGTGGCTGATTCTCGATGACTACCAGTCCAACCCTTGAACGCCCCGCCGCCCGTGTGCTGGCCCTCGCCATCCCATTGATGGCCAGCAATCTATCTCAAACGCTTCTCAGTATCACGGACACAATGATGGTTGGGAGGCTCGACGAGAGTGGCGCTGGGCCATTGGCTGCAATGGGTGCCGCCGGCATCCTTTTCCTGGTGATGTTCCTGTTCCTTACAGCCGTCTTTATGGGCGTCCAGATACTCACCGCGAGACGCTTCGGAGAAGGCAAGTTTGAGGAATGCGGACGGGCTCTCGATTGCGGACTCGTCATCAGTACGTTTGTGGGAATCGCTGCCGGCCTGCTTGGTATTTTCTTCGCCCATGAAGTCACAAACGCCATCTTCTCCAACGCACCGATTGCCGACCTTGCGGCCGACTATCTCACATTCCGCTGGGGTGGAATCCTGACGCTCTGCACCCTCTGGACATTCAAGGGGTTCTACTACGGCATCGGATTCACAAAAATCGACATGGTACTGACCCTCACCATGAACATCGCCAACGTCGCCCTCAACTACTGCTTTATTTTTGGCAACCTCGGCGCGCCTGAGATGGGCATGCCAGGTGCCGGCCTCTCCAGCGTACTTGCGACCAGTGCAGGTTGTCTGGTCTACATCGGCCTGAGTTTACGGCCTGCTTTTCGCCAAAAATACGCTCTCTTTCGCCCCTCACATTGGAGCCCCATCATAGCCATGAAGATCCTCCGGCTGTCCGGCCCCCGAGCGATGCAAGCCATGGCCTTTGGAGGCTCGATCGTCCTCTTCAAACTCATTGAGAATCGCTGCGGCGAGTTATCGCTTGCCACATCAACCGTGGTCTGGAAATCGTTTGGAATTCCTGTCCTCCTGGCACTTGGGCTCGGCTCCGCCGCCGCAACGCTGGTTGGGCACAGCCTTGGTGCAGGCAAGCCGGCCGACGCCGAATCCTACGCACGCAGTGCTGTTCGAATCGGCATCGTCATCAGTAGTTTCCTGGCAGCACTTGTATGGATCTTTCCAGAGGCCATCCTCAGTGCCTTCACCGACAAGCCCGAAGTCATCGCCGCCGGCGTTGGCCCCATGCGCCTCATGGCCACTTTTCAAATAGCAGATACGGTGGGCATCATTTTGGCCCGCTCCCTCAACGGTGCCGGCTGCACATTCTATGTTATGGCCTCTGAGATCCTCATTCAGCTCTTCATTGTGACGCCGGCCGCCTTCCTCCTCACCCACTTTTATTCCGAAAACCTGACCCTGGTCTGGGTTACATGGGCTCTCTACATGCTCTCATGGTTCCTTGCGATGGCGTGGAAGTTCCGCCAGGGCACCTGGAAGGAAATCGTCGTATAGAGCGCATCACGGGGGGCGCTGCGGCCCACCTTCCCAGGAGTTCGCATGTCGATAGCGCCTGGGAGAATAATGAGACCCTGGCGTGAAATGCCGAGAAGCCAATATGTAGCCCATCGCGGTGATCGCACGGGGCTGTGCCGCAGTCTAATCCAAAACCGCAGACGACTCGGTCATGAGAACACCGCGGTTGACCCAGGTTCCTCGGCGGAACCAGAGCCACATACAGATGCCCTTCATGATGGTAGATGCCGCTACAGCCCAAAAGACACCTGACACGCCGAGGCTGCATGTGCCAGAGAGAAACCACGCCAGTGGAACCCTTGCCATCGTGAGGGTCCCAACGATCATGAGAGGTGGAACGGTATCGCCGGAGCCGGATATGCCTTCATCAAGAACGATCTCGAGCATCAGGAAGACCTGGCTGATCGCTATGATCGCCAGGTAATCGGCGCCGAGCGCGACGACGCCCGGGTTCGATGGCGAAAAGAAGCGAATGAGCTCCTCATTGAAGAAGTAAAACAACGCGGTGCATCCTATGCTCAACAACATGCCAACCCGCACAACAAACTGAAGGCTCTGCCGGGCGCGGTCCTTTCTGCGGGCACCGAGATTCTGACCGACAAGAGAGGATGCAACAGTCCCTAATCCAATCACAATGCCCCACGCAATAGACTCCGACTTCTGGCCAACGACGAAAGCGGCGACAGCATCGTCACCGTCAGTTGCCAACTCTGCCGTCAGCATGAAGAACGTTACGCAATAGAGGATTCCCGACAGCCCACACGGCAAGCCGATGCGAATCAGCCGAATGAATGGACGCCAACGCGTCAGAATCTCGCGACAAGGTAACGCCAGGCAGCCTCGCCTTATCAAGATAGCCAGGCCAACCGCCATCATTGCTCCACGAGTAATGATGGTCGCCCAGGCGGCACCCTCCATTCCCATTTCTGGACCGCCCCACCATCCGAAAACCAGAACAGGGTCGAGTACCGCATTAAGGGCCAATGCGCCCGTCAATAGAAACAGAGGGGTCCTCGTGTCGCCCCATGAACGAAAAACCGCACTGATCGCCGCATTCCCATAGATCGCGATGGCACCGAAGAGCACAACCGACAGGTAGCTCTCAGCCATTTGTCCAGCCTTGCCTGTGATTCCCGTCACTGCGACGATCCACGGGCCGACAGGGACAAGAAACAGACAAGTCAACGCCCATAGAGCAATCGACAGCAAGAGAGCCCGCGTCGCCATGCGCCGCGCGCGCAATGGCTCCTTGGCACCAACGGCCTGCGAGACCAGTGCCACTCCACCGGCTTCAACCAAGTGTCCCACGCCATACAGCGACCACACCACATAGGTCGACACGCTCAGAGCCGTCAAGGAGGCGGCCCCATCGCCCAGTCGCCCGAGCCACCACGCATCCACCACTTCGAAGGCTACATGCACACCAAACCCAAGCACCGCAAAAGGCGCGAGCCGAGCCACATGGCCCCCAATCGGTCCTGTTGTCAAGTCTCGTCCCACGCTCCTATGGTATCGACCTCAAGCTGCCCCCACCACACTCCATTCGACCTTGCACCCACCAATCTCTCTTTCTAAACTGTGGCCCGCGAAAGGGTGGAACTCAATTCCCCACCATCCGATCGCACGAAGAATCGGTTTGATTCGGGGCGTGGCGCAGCCTGGCTAGCGCGCTTGAATGGGGTTCAAGAGGTCGGAGGTTCGAATCCTCTCGCCCCGACTGTAAACACCCGCTGACCAAATGGTCGGTGGGTGTTTTCTTATCGCGCCCTATTTGGGCAGCACTCTCAGAGTGTGATCGCCCCCCTCTGCGAGGGCGCCTTGCTCGGCAGCGCCAAAATGGCCTCACGGATCACTGTCAATCATCGCTGGGACGAGTACCAGGAAACGACGTGACATATTTGACGGTGAAGTCCGGAAAAGACTTGACGAGCTTCAACTTGAAGTCGGGAAATGAGTTGACGATTTCCCATTTGCCGCAAGAAGTCGGGAACGATTTGACCTTCTTGACGCGTAGGTCCTCGAACGAACCCACTACTTTGAAGGTGTAGTCAGGAAAGCTATCCACGAACTGGATGCGACCATATATTTTCGAAACATCCACTGCTGAGGGCTCGGTACCGACAGTTGGGTGGGATGCTGGAAGCAGTGCAAGAAGACAGAGTGCAAGAATTTTCACCATGATTAGGACATTGTGCCCCATAGCGACGGGGCAGGTCAAGGAGTTCTTGACTTTGAGGCCATTATTAGACTAGGGTCTCGGTGTGCGCATCGTTCCGCGAATCGTGCGCTGACAGTCCCGGTTGTGGCAATCTGAGAGGAGCGCCGTGCCCCGATCCAGTCTATCCTCGGTGCTTGCGTTTCTGATTGGCGTTTATGCTCTGGGGGTGACGTCCGCACAGACGATTATTCATGTACCCGGCACTGCGCCCACCATTCAAGCTGGCATCCTCATGGCGACGGACGGAGATGTTGTTCAAGTCGGACCAGGCTCTTTTACCGAAGCGACAATCGACCTGGGTGGGAGGGCCATTACAGTCAGAGGCGACACAGCGGGAACGACAATAATCGGAACGTTCTTGTTCGTCACGAATGAACCCCCCAATACACGTCTGGAGGGACTCAGTCTGCAAAGCAGCGGAGACGAAGTCATCCGATGCACCAACTCCTCACCGACGATTGTGGATTGTGAGGTATCCGGTCAGATGATGACGGCCGGCAAGTCATGCGTCGCCGTTCTCGCGGACGGTGCATCAGCGATAGGTGGATCGACGCTCAGCGCAGCACCTCTGTTTTCGAATTGCCGATTCCTGCTCAACACGACATCAAGTGCAGCTACTGCAACCGTGGACCTCATGGCGGTGAGCCATGGTGGAGGTGCCCAATGTGCTGCGACCTTTTCCAAATGCCGTTTCTCTGGAAACTCGGGCGGCTCAGCTGGTGCTGTTCGGGCACACGCACAGGTGCCACTTCTCGCGCTCGCTACCAACACTCCTCTCTTCCTTGACTGCGTTTTTGACACAAACACATCTCTCGGAGGCCTGTCTGGCGCAGTAGCACTGTCAGCCCATGGCACCTTTGCATTGACAGCCGCGACCCTTGCGAATTGCATGGCTTTCGGGAATCACGGCGGCGCCTCCGGCGCCCTCACACTCCTCCCCATTGGACTCGGCGGCGTCTCTGCAAAGGTCATTCACTGCAGCCTGAATGACAACGCGGCAGTGACACCAGGAAACGGCAACCTACTGGCGGCTACAGGCTCTACGCTTGTCGTTTGGAATTCAATCATCCGAGGAACCGGTCAAATGATCGCGGCCGCTGCGCCGCCCTTCGCCATCGTTACGGTGGAATCCAGCAACGTCAGCGGCGGATACCCCGGATCAGGCAACATGGATGTCGACCCTCTGTGGGTCAACGCCTCGGTCGGCGAACTCCACCTCTTCGCTGATTCACCTTGCATCGATGCCGGCGACTCTGCCGCGCCCTTCCTTCCGCTCACCGACATCGACGATCAGACACGCTCCCCTGCGACCGCCGACATGGGTGCTGACGAAGCGTTCCTCGTAGGTACCTTTGAGGACTTCACGCAAACCAGCCTCATCAACAACATTGGCCTTCCGGACCAGCAGGAGAAGGACATTCTTGAGGGTGACCTGCTCACACTCTTCTCGCAATCGCCAGGCGGCTCATTCTTTGGCGGCTCCCCTGTTATTGCGGCGCAGTTCTGGGGGCCGACTTACACCAACGGAGTCCCACCAGCATCCCCAGGAGGCTATCCAGAGCTTCACATCAATCCGTTCGGAGGCTTCATCCTGAAGGCAGGCGGCTCTCTTGGCCCCATCCCCTACGGCTTTTCGGCACACATTCCGGCAGGAGCAGGCTTGGGAGGCGTCAACTGTCGGATACAGTCAATAGTCGTGGACCCAAGTGCTGCGAACCAGCAATTCGCTGCGTCGCATACACTGGAGCTTTCGATCCAGTAATCCGCCCTGCTGTCTTTAGGGAAGCCGAATCTTGACAGAGCAAGCTGAAAGACCGATCTCTGGTGGAAAGAAGCTCCTCTTCATCATGATGGCGCTGGTACTTGTCATCGGTGTCGGAGGTGCGCTTCTGGAGGGCGTCTACTCGTTGGTAACGGGTCAATCTCTGATTCGACGCGGGAGCGACAGCAGCGGGCTGATGCGGATGCGGATGACGCGCGAAGAGCGCCTTCAAGCCGCAGCTCTCACCAAAGGCCCCTATCAGCGCTCACTTGACCCGCGAATCGGCATGCTCCTCAAAGGGCGATTCCAAGGGACTTTTCATGACGTGTCCTTCACAACCAACGATCACGGTCAGCGGGTCAGACTTGGCCCGAACATTGCTGATGGCGCGCCGCGAATCGTGATCCTCGGCGACTCTGTTGCCTTTGGTTATGGCGTCAAAGACAACGAGACATTTGCCGAGTGCCTTGAGGAGCAACTCGCCAACGCACGACCTGACGGCGCGCCGCGAATCGGCGTCTGGACTGTCGCTTGCCCTGGATGGAACTTCGAGAACGCCTACCACTATCTGCTGTCCCGCATAGACGAACTCGACCCGGACATCGTCATTTGGATTCCCGTTTCGAACGACCTCGACAGTTCTTTCTCAGTGACCGAAACAGGGCATCGTGCAGTCGACCACGACCCAAGCGGCTCACCAACCGACACCTTCTGCAGCCTGGCCCAACACCACCTGATCTATGCCGGACTGAAAGCCACGCTGCCCAATGGAGAGGTGCCTGGCTCCAATCTCCACGGATCGAACTTTGCCCTGATCTCCGGAGTCTCACCGGAATCCGCGCGACGCTATCGAGCTGTTGAAACAGGTCTGACCGACTTGCAGGCGCGACTTCATCGGCGCAACTGCCAGCTCCTCATTTGCCACCCAAACGAAGAGGTGTTTCAGAGCCGCCTGTCACAGCTGCTCCTCGCCAATGGTTCGACCGTTCCGCGTATCGGACTCTACGGCACCCCCAAGACTCATATGACATTGAGCGGCGATCCACACTTCAATCCCCGCGCCCTGAGTGAAGGTGCCCGCCGCATGGCCAGTGCTCTCTCCAAATTGAAGTGGCTGACTGACATCGATGAAAAAAAACTTCCATCAGCGGACAACCTGTTTGCCGACGACCACTACCCTCTTGATGCGTCCGCAACACAGAAACGGGAATATGATCTCGCCGCCGCGGCGGTGAATGGCCCAGTCTGTGACATCACCACAGGCGAAGGCTACCACCAGATCTACGGGGGACTCTGGCACGATGGGATCATGGGACGGGCAACGCTCATCGCTCTCGAAAACAACGGTGGCGCCACCCTTTCGGTGAGCTTTCAGCGCATCGACGATCGCCCCGGACTCTACCCCAACACCATCAGCGTAGGCATCAACGGGCGCTTCCTTGCCAACATAACGATCCCCGCTGGTGCTGAAGATGAGACCATTCGCCATACTCTATCGATACCCGAGGATCTCCGTGCAACGGCGTATTTAGATGTCTCTTTCAACCCAGCCTTGACCGCCACCGTCATCCATCGGAAAGTGGAACGTCTGGCTGGCATCAAGTTGCTGCGCACAGCCGTCGAAAAGTAGAAGACGATGACATCGAACGGCCCCAAAACACGCGATCTCCGCATCTTCGGCCTGACCGTAGGGGCTGCCTTTGCGGCCATCGGCTGGTTTCTCCTCTCCGCCGGCGTTGCTCGGATCGGCCTGCTCGGTATCGGTGGCACACTCTTTCTTCTCGGCGCGGCACTGCCGAACCTCCTTGCCCCTGCCTACGGACCATGGATGAAGATGGCTGAATTCCTGGGCGCCATCATGACGCGAGTCCTCTTGACCGTCTTCTACTTCACAGTACTTGTCCCATTCACTTTGATTCGTCTTGGCGACCCACTGCGTCTGAAGCTCGGCAGCGATATCAAATCGTTCTGGCAACCAGCGCGCAATTCCGAAACAACAATCGAACGTTTCCGGAGGCCGTTTTAGTGTCAGGTCGGCCGCGCTACATCCTGGGCATCAGTTGCTTCTATCACGACGGTGGTGCGTGCTTGCTGCGCGATGGAGTCATCGTAGCTGCCGCCGAAGAGGAGCGCTTCACACGCAAGAAACACGACGAATCATTCCCATCGAATGCCATCGACTACTGCCTCGCAACCGCTGGAATCACCATTGACGACGTGACACACATCGGCTTCTATGAGAAACCCTTCGTGAAGTTCAGTCGAATCCTCGAAACCTGCCTGGCCGGTTGGCCCTTTACCTGGAGCATGTTTGTACGCTCAATGCCGAAGTGGCTGAAAGAAAAGCTGCGAATTGGTCCGATGATTCAAGAGAAACTCGGCACAGATGCCGACATCGTTTTCTGCGAGCATCATCTCTCACACGCGGCGAGTAGCTTTCTGGTTTCGCCGTTTGATGAGGCATTGGTCTTGACCATGGATGGTGTTGGCGAATGGACGACGACAGCCTGGGGCATCGGGCGTGGCAACTCGTTTGAGATCAGCGAACAGATCCGATTCCCGCATTCGATCGGCCTCTTGTTCTCAGCCATCACCGCCTACCTCGGCTTTCGAGTCAACGACGCAGAGTGGAAGGTGATGGGACTCGCACCGTACGGCAAGCCGACCTACCTTGATGCCATGAAAGAAATAGTCCATCTCCGCGACGACGGCAGCTTTCGTCTGGACATGAGCTTCTTCAACTACCACCACTCAGCGCGTCGGATGTATACGAACAAGTGGCAGAAGCTTCTCGGCGAGGGACCGCGGCAGCCGGAGTCGGAATTGTCACAATTCCACCTCGACATCGCTCACTCGGGCCAGAAGCTCGTGGAGGAGGTCATCGTACACCTGGCCGATGCGCTGCAGAAACGCACAGGGCTCACCAACCTGTGCCTCGCCGGTGGTGTCGCGCTCAACTCAGTTGCCAATTGGCGCATCCGCCAGGAAACGGGTTTTGAGAACATCTTCATCCAGCCCGCCGCCGGTGACTCGGGTGGCGCTCTCGGTGCAGCGTTCTACATTGAGAACACGCTACTCGGAGGCGAACGACGTCAGGTCATGAAGCACGCGCTTTGGGGACCGGAGTTCAGTGATGACGAAATCGCCTCGTTTGTTGACAACGAAGGTCTTGAATCGCGTCGCCTCAGCGAAGAGGAGATGTTGCGTGAAACAGCCTCCCTCATTGCCGATGGTGCAGTGATCGGCTGGTTCCAAGGACGCATGGAGTTCGGGCCAAGGGCGCTTGGTGCGCGCAGTATTCTCGCCGATCCAAGGCGTGAGGACACCAAGGAACGAATCAATCGAAAAGTGAAGTTCCGCGAGTGGTTCCGGCCCTTCGCACCGGCAGTCACTCGAGAATTCGCCAGCACCTGCTTTGACATGCCGGACGATCTTGAGTTGCCGTTCATGCTCATGGTGCCCGATGTCCGCGAGGACTGGAAAGCACAGTTACCAGCAATCACCCACGAGGATGGAACCGCCCGCGTCCAGACGCTGACTGAAGAGAATAACGGTCGCTTCTACAAGCTGGCCCAGGCATTCGGCGAGCTGACCGGCATCCCTGTCATCCTCAATACCAGTTTCAACGTGCGAGGCGAGCCGATCGTCACGACACCCGCCGACGCGTGGCGTTGCTTTTTGGAAACAGACATCGACGCGCTCGTCATGGGTAATCACATCATTACCTCAAAGCCCGAAGCAGCCGACCTCGACCGCGGTATGGCGCGCAGTATCGAACTGGAAAAGGGCTCCCTCGTCCGGGAGTAAGAACCTCATGGCCAAGCAATCACTACTTTTCGAATTC
>PVBE011899118.1_pt1 | contig 31697 bp, 23 predicted proteins | sample 1631181 | NCBI WGS metagenome assembly PVBE01 (sample SAMN08397723, study PRJNA350692) | Marine metagenome, whole genome shotgun sequencing project. | isolation source: water | place: Pacific Ocean | collected 2012-04
CAAGAGGAACCGCCTCCAGAAACAAACGTATCACACGGCATATCCGCCTTCGGAGATCTCAAATATCTTACCGACTTCGAGCATTTCGAATATGTAAATCCCCAAGCGCCCAAGGGTGGGTCCATTTCTACGACCCCGGTTTATTTGCCGGGAACAACATTTGACAGTTTTAATGGCTTTATCTTGAAAGGCGACGAGGCGGCGGGACTTAAGTTTGAGACTAATGACGGCGGAAGTCTACTATTTGATAGCCTCTTGATACAGGCGTGGGACGAACCCGACGCTATGTATGGGCTGGTTGCCTACGAAGTGGAATACCCACCTGATCGGAGCTGGATAACGTTTCGCCTACGTTCCGAAGCAAAATTCCATGACGGCTCGCCTTTGGAGGCGAAAGACGTCGTCTATTCAGTCAATCTCTTAAAAGAAAAGGGCGATCCGTTCTATCGACAAAATCTACGCGACGTGGAAAGTGCCGAGATCCTCGGCGATCATGAGGTAAAGTTTACGTTCGCCGAAGCCGCTGAGAAGCGCGATTTACCCCTCGTCGTTGCTAAGCTGCCAATCTTTTCGAAGGCATACTACTCAGAAAACAAATTTGAAGAGTCGAATCTAAAGAAACCATTGGGTAGTGGCCCTTATACGATCGGTAGCTTTCAACAGGGCCGCTTTGTCGAATATGATCGGGTTAAAGACTATTGGGCCATGGATTTGCCCGTTAACGTTGGGCGATGGAACTTCGATAAAGTGCGGTTTGAATATTACAGAGATCGTACGGTTTCCTTTCAAGCCTTCACCGCTAACGAATATGATTTACGTGAAGAATTCACGTCGCGTGTTTGGTCGACACAATACAATTTTCCTGCCATTCAGGACGGCCGTGTGATCAAGCGCAGTGTTGCCGATGAGCGAATTGCAGGCGTGCAAGGTGCACACATCAATTTGCGGCGCACCAAGTTTTCCGACGTGCGCACCAGACAGGCGCTTGACTATGCCTTTGATTATGAGTGGATGAACAAGAATCTCTTTTATGGATTGTACGACCGAACGACAAGTTATTTTCAAGGATCTGACGTCTTGGTTGCAGAAGGAAAGCCAAGTTTGGAAGAGCTAGAAATTCTCAATCTTTATCGTGAACAACTTCCCTATTCCGTTTTTGAAGTGGCGTATGTTCCTCCCGTAACAGATGGGTCAGGCCGCATTCGTGGCAATCTTTCCAAGGCGAGAGGGCTTCTGGAAGAGGCGGGGTGGTCCGTCGTCGATGGTAAATTGGTGGATGCCGCAGGAGAGCAATTTGAGATCGAATTTCTAACTTATCAACCCTCTTCAGAGCGAGTCTTTGCTCCCTATGTTAAGAATTTGAAACTTCTCGGTATCGATGCCCAAATCAGAATGGTCGATGCACCTCAATATGAACGGCGAAAAAATGACTTTGACTTCGATATATCCACGACTCGCTTTGGCCTGGGGAATAGCACGCCTAGTGTATCGTTACGCAATCTTTACAGCTCAGCGGCTGCCGACTCTCCTGGATCGTTTAACATGTCCGGCATTAAGGATCCGGTTGTTGACGACCTTATCGAAAAAATGATTGGTGCCTCAACGCGTGCAGAATATGTTTTGACGGCGCGCGCTCTAGATCGGGTCCTGCGGACAGGCCACTACTGGGTTTCCGAGTGGAGCAATTCTACGCATAACATTGCTTATTGGGATAAGTTTGTTTGGCCAGACATTAAGCCCAAATACGATCGCGGTATTATCGATACTTGGTGGTCGAAAGACGCCGGCACGGCAAGCAGAGACGATGGGACGAAGGCCAATAAATGACGGCATACATCATTAGGCGCTTACTTTTTATGATCCCCACTCTGTTCGGCATCATGCTGGTCACTTTTGCAGTCATTCAATTTGCCCCTGGTGGGCCCGTGGAGCGGGTAATTGCACAAATTCAGGGCACGGACGTCTCGGCCACGGCGCGCATTGGCGGATCGGCGAGCGGCGACTTTGGACCGAGCAGCCAACAGAGCTTCCGCGCCGATTCCACCATCACCAACAAATATCGCGGTGCCCAAGGGCTTGATCCGGAATTTATTCTGGAACTCGAAAAACAGTTTGGCTTTGATAAGCCCGCCCACGAACGCTTCCTCCTGATGATCTGGAACTACATGAGGCTCGACTTCGGTGAAAGCTACTTCCGAAGCGTCCGCGTCACCGATCTCATTTTGGAAAAAATGCCCGTTTCGATTTCGTTGGGGCTCTGGGCAACCCTGGTCATCTATCTAGTTTCAATTCCCTTAGGCATTCGGAAAGCCGTTTGGGACGGCAATGCGGCTGACGTCTGGTCGAGCGGGATCATTGTCGTTGGCTACGCCATACCCGGTTTTCTGTTTGCTGTTCTCTTGATCGTTCTGTTTGCCGGCGGCACCTATTTTGACTTGTTTCCGTTGCGTGGGCTGACATCGGATAATTGGGAAGAGCTCAGCCTCTTCGCGCGCGTGCGCGATTACTTCTGGCATTTGGCCTTGCCACTGCTTGCCTACACGATCGGCGGCTTTGCCACCATGACGTTTCTTTCCAAGAATTCGTTCCTCGATGAAATTCGCAAGCAATATGTCGTGACGGCGCGCTCTAAAGGATTGACGGAGCGCCGTGTGCTTTATGGCCATATCTTCCGCAATGCCATGCTGATTATCATCGCCGGTTTTCCAAGCGCGTTTATCAGCATTTTTATTACCGGCTCGCTCTTGATCGAAACAATCTTTTCGCTGGACGGTTTGGGACTTTTGAGTTTTGAGTCTTTGCTCAATCGCGATTATCCGGTCGTTTTTGGCACACTGTTTATTTTTTCGCTTATCGGATTGCTTGTCACATTGATCAGCGACCTGACCTACATGCTCGTAGATCCCCGGATTGACTTTGAAAGCCGGGAGGTCTAAGGGCGTGGACGCGAAAGGCGACGACGCCGCGACAAATCAGCCCAAGCCAAAGGAGCGGCGGCGTTGGTTGTGGCAGCGCCGCGCGCGCAATCCTATGAACCAGCGCCGTTGGCACAATTTCAAAGCCAACACTCGCGGCTATTGGTCGTTGTGGGTCTTTGCCGTCTTGTTCTTTCTAGCCTTGTTCGCGGAATTCATAGCTAACGATAAACCCTTGGTGCTGAGTTATGAGGGCGATCTTTATTTTCCAATATTCGTGGCCTACCCTGAAACGATGTACGGGGGCGATTTCCAGACCGAGGCCGACTACCGCGACCCCTATGTCGCTGAATTGATCGAGGGTACAGGCGGTTGGATGCTCTGGCCGCCGATTCGCTATAGCTATCAAACAATAAATTTGAATCCGCCGACGCCGGCGCCGTCGCCGCCGTCTGCCGAAAATTGGCTGGGCACGGACGATCAAAGCCGTGACGTGATGGCACGACTCATCTACGGCTTTCGCATTTCCGTTCTGTTCGGCCTGACCCTGACTGTGTTTTCGTCGATGGTCGGTATTGCGGCTGGAGCCGTTCAGGGCTATTACGGCGGGTGGACGGATTTGTTGTTTCAACGTTTTATTGAAATCTGGTCCACTGTGCCACAGCTTTTCTTAATCATCATCATTGCGGCGGTAATCGCACCCAACTTTTGGATTCTTTTGGGCATCCTCTTGCTCTTCAGTTGGGTCGCACTGGTGGGTTATGTCCGCGCCGAATTTCTCCGCGGGCGCAATCTTGAATATGTGAAAGCCGCGCGTGCCATGGGTGTCAGAAACGCCAAAATCATGTTCCGCCATCTGTTGCCCAATGCAATGGTTGCCACGCTGACATTTTTGCCGTTCATTCTAAACAGCTCAATTACCACACTAACGGCACTTGATTTTTTGGGCTTCGGTCTTCCTCCGGGCTCGCCGTCGCTAGGCGAACTCTTGAAACAAGGCAAAGACAATCTTCAGGCGCCGTGGCTCGGCATTACGGCCTTTATGGTCATTGCGGTTATGCTCAGCCTGCTCGTCTTTATCGGCGAAGCGGTGCGCGACGCCTTTGATCCGCGAAGGGGCGGTCGATGAGCGCGCTGCTCTTGTCGGTCAAAAATCTTGCCGTCAATTTTACGGCAGACGGTAACGTAACCGAGGCTGTCCGAGGAATTTCTTTTGATATCGAAAAGGGCGAGACGGTTGCGCTGGTCGGTGAATCGGGTTCGGGAAAATCCGTCTCGGCGCTTTCGATCATGCGTCTTTTGCCTTATCCAACCGCCAGCCATCCGTCGGGTGAAATATATTTTCAAGGCCAGGAATTAATGCAGGCGGGGGAGCGGACCATGCGTGCCGTGCGCGGCAATCAAATCTCTATGATTTTTCAGGAACCACAAAGTGCACTCAACCCTTTGCATACAATTGAGAAACAGGTTGGAGAAATTCTTAATATTCATCAAGGGGTTAGCGGTGAAGCTGTGCATGACCGCATCATCGACCTCCTGACCAAAGTGGGCCTACCGGACCCCGAACGACGGCTCGGCGCGTACCCCCATCAATTGTCTGGTGGCCAGCGCCAGCGGGTCATTATTGCTATGACGTTGGCTAATGAACCCGATCTACTGATTGCGGATGAGCCGACGACAGCGCTCGACGTGACCGTGCAAGCGCAAATCTTGAAGTTGCTTAAAGAACTGCAGGCCGAACTGAACATGGCAATGCTGCTCATCACTCATGACTTGGGTATCGTGCGTAAGATTGCCGACCGGGTGAACGTGATGACGGAAGGAAAAATCGTCGAAACCGGTACTGCGGACCAAGTTTTCCTTTCGCCGACTCATCAATATACGCGGCACTTGTTGGCGGCTGAGCCTAAAGGCGAACCGCCGCCGGTCGATTCGCTTGCGCCGGTTCTTGTCGAAGCTAAAAATTTGCGGGTGTGGTTTCCTATCAAAAAGGGCGTGTTGCGGCGGACTGTCAATCACATTAAGGCCGTCGACGACGTCACCTTTAAGCTACGCGCGGGCGGCACGCTCGGGATCGTCGGGGAATCCGGGTCCGGAAAAACGACACTAGGCCTTTCAATTTTGCGACTCCTGTCCAGCACCGGCCGGATCGCGTTCGACGATCAAGAAGTCAGCGACTTCCCGTCTAAGCGTATGCGTCCGCTGCGGCGCGAGATGCAGGTCGTGTTTCAAGATCCCTATGGCTCACTTAGTCCGCGTATGTCGGTGGGCTCGATCATCATGGAGGGCCCTGAAGTTCACGGACTGGCGCCCCGTGTCGGCACGCGCCGCGCGTTTATCGCCAAGGCGCTGGAAGATGTCGGGCTTGAAGTGGATGCGCAGGACCGCTTTCCACATGAATTTTCCGGCGGCCAGCGCCAGCGCATTGCGATCGCGCGTGCGATTGCGTTGAAACCCAGATTTCTCATGTTGGATGAGCCCACGAGCGCGCTCGATATGTCCGTGCAGGCTCAGATCGTGGATCTCTTACGCTCGCTGCAGCGACGTTACTATATGGCGTATTTGTTCATCAGCCACGATCTCAAAGTGGTGCGTGCCATGGCCAACTACGTGCTCGTCATGAAAGATGGCAAGGTGGTCGAGCAAGGACATGCCGACAGGGTCTTCGAACATCCGGAAACAGACTACACTAAAGCGCTGATAGCGGCGGCCTTCGAACTCGAGGCCGATACGCTGGGTATCGTCGGAACCTGACGCGCGTTCCTTGAAGCGGGGAACTCGGCTAGCTCAACTGTTTCACGCTTGTGATGGGACCAACCTCCACTCGGACTTCGTCCGCGAAGTCGGATACATTGTCTACGGTCACGGCCATCGACGTCACGTTGGCGTGGATTATGCGGGTCGCGTTGACCATGAGCCCGACATGTCCTTTCCAAAATACGAGATCGCCGCGGCGAAGTGCGCCGCGGGTCAAATTCTATCATCGCAACAGAGCCCGGGTCGAAGACCACACGGTTGGCTAATAGTTGGCAATGTGGTCGGTTATGAGGTCGGCAAACTCGCCCAAGTAGATCGATCCGGCAACGGTTCTCTGAACCAAGACGTTGCGCATGTCGTCCGGGTCTCTTTTGCGTTTGAGCATGCCCAATTGACTGAGTGTGTCGAGTGCGCGTGTTATTGCTGGCTTGGTTACGCCCAACTGCTCTGCCAATCCACGCACGGTATGCGGCGGCGGCGAGAGGTAGACGGTCAAGAGAATTGCCATTTGGCGCGCCGAAAGGTCGGGAGCGTCACGCCGCACGGAATCGAGAACAACGCCATGCCAAAGAGAAAGCGCCTCAAACGATTTAAGCTCTATTTTACTCTCCCCGTCGCTTAGTTATGGGCCCTGATGGAGTCTTATATCTTGACTCATGTGAAGCGAATCAAGACGAACTAGAATTATAGAAAATGAGCGAACGGCACGCGCCTTGCAACAAATTTTTAAACGGCGTTGCCTGATGAGCGGGAAAAAGGATCAATTCAAATGTCGGCTAAGAAGTTCGTTCTCATCATTGGAAGCAGAACTACCTCGTCCTGGTCGTTGCGCCCGTGGCTAGTGCTGCGTCGATGCAACGTGGAATTTGACGAGGAAGTCATTAAATTGCGTCAGCCGGATACTAAGCAGATCTTGCGGGAACGCTCACCTTCCGGTCTTGTCCCGTTTCTCAAACATGGTGATCGTGTGGTCTGGGACTCCCTGTCGATCAGCGAATACCTCGCCGAGCAATTTCCCGGCGCGCATCTCTGGCCCGCAGAGCCTTACGCCCGTGCAATTGCACGCAGTGTGAGCGCGGAGATGCATTCCGGGTTCGGCACGATGCGGCAAGCTATGCCTGTAGATTTTTTGTCCACCGTTGACGGCTTTACTGCGGATGCGAGCATCGAGGCTGATATCAAACGCATCAGGCAGATTTGGTCAGAAACTCTTGCTCAGTTTGGCGGCGGACCTTTTCTGTTCGGGCGATGGAGCATTGCCGACGCCATGTTTGCCCCCGTCGTGGCTAGATTTCGAACCTACCGTATCGACCTAACGGGCTCCGTGGCGGATTACGTGCATGCGGTCTGCGATGACTCGCACTGGAAGCTCTGGGAAGAGAATTGTCGTGCTGAATTGCAAGTAACTCAGTGAGTCGTTATTTCAGGTGATGGGGCCGCTTCGGTTTGCACGCCATTGATTTCGCCGGGCGCATCTTTGATAAGACCTATCTCGCGATAGTATGCCTCGGCGCCGGCATGAAGGGGAACCGGTAAGTCTGTCAAAACCGTCTCCAGCGAGATGAATTGGCCTTGGTCATGGCCTGCGATCAATGTCTCCCTGTTATCTTCATGCCAAAAGGCCCGTGTGATGCCATAGACGCGCTCAAAAGAGACATCGGCGCTCACAAGCCACAATGCTCCAACGCTCATCGTCGTGATGTCATCAATATTCTGATATGTGTTCGCAGAAATTTTTGCCTCTTTGAATAAAGGGGCGCTGGATCGAATCATTTCTATTTGTTCTTCTTGCAACGGAATGAGAGATTGTAAGCCCGTACCGAGAACTTCCCGAATGGCCGGTACTGGCACTCCGCCGACAAAGAAAAATGCGTCAAGCTTATTGGCCATAATTAGGTCAATGGCCTTGAGCGTTCTCACTTCCACAACAACGAGATCACGCTCTGATATGCCATAAGCCTCAAGTAATCTGAGTGCGGCAGTCCGATGGCCGGACCCGGGCCGGTCGATCGATATGCGTTTGTCCCGTAAGTCGGCAAGCGAAGAGATTTCCGCTCGGTTTGCAGCAATGACATGAATATTTTCAGAGTAGAGAAATCCAATTGTACGCAAATTCACCATCGGCTCCTGGGTCTCAAAAGGGGATTCCCCCTTATACGCGGAGTCGACGAGATTGGCTTGCGCCAGTCCAGAGGCGACGTCACCTGCATTGATCGCATTGATGTTCTTTACTGAGCCGTCGGATGTTTGGGCAATGGCCAGCATGCCCTCCGGACCACACTTTACTTCACTAGAACAACGCTCGGACCCTTTGGGGTGAGAAATAACTGCTGCGATGGCTTCGCCGACTGCGAAATAGGTACCCACTGGCGAACCGGTCGCTATCGTGAAAAATATTGGTTCGCGGGGTGTTGTTGTAGGCTGTTCCAAGGGTGCAAGCCCCGGCTTCAGAACAGGTTTGATTGGATCGGCTACGGGGGCAGCTATGGCGCCAGACGCGGATTGAGATAAGACGGTGAGCGTCAACCAAAGCCCAAACCGTCTTCGCTTCGTTCGCGCTTGGATTTCAAGTTTCGTGCGGCCCGATTCAGCACCGCTTACATAAGCAAAGATGTTGCTTGAAGCAAGGAGGTAGATACAGCTGAAATGAAGAGACAACATGTTCTTTTATATCGTGTTTTGGCTTAAAATATTAAAGAATCCTTCCACACTTTATGATTGTCAATTTGTTGATGTCTGGCGGCCACACTTCTGACACATCTCAGTATCCCGATCTGATAACAATTTTGTGAGTCTTTCACCAATGACCTACACTCGCCGGAACGTCACGCTTATTTCATCACTTAAGTTAGGCTTGCGCCAAAGCGCTGGACCCGCGCCGCTTAGGGCGCAATAATCAGGCGATTAATGTTTTGGCGGCCGCGGTAAAACGTTATCCTGAGGACGTTTTACTTTTTATCGAGTGTGGCAAGGCTCTGACGGCGGCCGGCCGATCTCGCGAAGGATCAGAGCGTCTGGCCAAGATCAATACCAGTCGATCGGGCAATTGGAGAAACCTATCGGCAGAAGGGGTGGCGCTCGATAATTTAGGCCACGCCAAGAAGCGAGCTCAAAGTACGAGGCGGCAGTCAAGACTTCACCAGGCAACCCGTCAGTCTTAAATAACTTTGCGCTGTCAAGAGCGCTTGATGGACATCAAACAAGCCGAGGAATTTATGAGGGGGGCCGTCACAGTCGTGAGCAATTAATGATGTGTGCCGTGCACTCTTTCCAAACAAAAAAGGGCACGACGAGCTTACATTTAGTGCCCGCATGCCCTTTTGCACTGGAATCTGGATACTGCCTTTGCGGCTCCCGAAGATGCTTACATCTTTTCCTCATCGGGAGAGAGTGGTGGACTTGCGTGCTTTGAAATGGGTTCCGGCATTTCCCTGCTCACCTTAGACTTGGACTTATTCTTTGGTGCCGGTGTTTGCTCCAGCGCGTAGTTTTCTAGGCTCGAAAGACTGGGTTCATAGTATTCGGTCGGCGCATCGAGAAACTTGGGATAGTTTTTCTCTGTATACGCGACGATCTTGGGATCGATATCGTCGAGTCCGTTGGGCGCCGAGCCCATAAAGCATGAATACACAATGTGGCCTTCCGCCTGATCCATCAGCATCCAAGGCAGCCAGGGCGTGATCCGGCCCCATGAGCCTCGGCTGGTAATTGATGTGGCGTTAGGATCCTGGACGTTGTCCATGTCCATTTGATACATGAAGAGCTCGCTTACCCGCGTCATGGGGCCGGGCGACTCGCGCGGCCATTTGTTGGGTTGGAGCGCGCTCGGATAGAGCAAGTGAATGTGGCTATCCATATTCATCACGCTGCCGCGCGGCTCCCAGGGAAGCTGCAACGGAATGCGCGGCGGCTTCTCCTCGTTGAGACCGCCATAGGAGGGCGGCTCGGGAAAATATTCTTCAATCTTGAAATTGAACGGGTCGTTGGCTACAGACACAACACGCACGGTCTCGCCCGTGTAAATGTTTTCCCACTCTTCCATGATTTCGCCGCTTCGGCTGTCGACGTAATAGCCCACTTCGCGCAAGAGTTTTTGATAGCCTTTTCCGTCGGGTAACTCCTGCAAGCGCGCGACGCCGAAACCTTCGAAGCGAAATAGATCACGTATTTTTTCGCCTTTGCGTACGCCCATCACGTTGCCGGCATACCAACCATATTTCGATTTCCCCACATCGATATCGCCTTGCATGCGCGCCATAGCGATCATATTGCCGCGCTGTGTCGTCAGGTCGAGGTAGGGACCTTTCAATGAATCGGGCGTTATTTTTGATGCCTGAGCTGGTGCCGTACCCAACGCTAAACTAGTCGCCGCGAAAGCACCGAGACCACCGACACCACCCAAAGCCTGGCGCCGATCGAGCACCAAACTTGAAAACTTCTTTTCACTCATGTCTTCCCTTTCTTGGTTCACATCCGCGTGGCACATTTGGAAGTGGTGCGCCCTGATACGCTCACTTTATGTTGATTATGTGCTGCTTTCAAAGATTCCCGGTGCGTCGTTCTCTATACGGTTCACGAGGTGTTTCAGGAGTTGTAGAAAATCTTTAAAGGAGCTGCCGAGGAGGCGCCAGCTGATCACGCCCTGCGTTAAGCCGATACACCATTACAGCTGCGGTAATTTGACGGTCGCGGCATTGTAGCTAAATAGTCTTTTGTCTGGAACAGAGTTAATGCACCCGAGATTGCTGCCAAATTTGCGGCAGTTTGTACGCGCCTATCAGAACAATACCAGTTTGAAACGTCGATTCCGAGCTCGACGATTGCGACAATCAGCGCAACATGAGGCCTAGGACGAGAATAATGGCCCCTTTATTGTCGCGTCTCAACCTGGACGCTATTTTTGCGGCTGGCAACACCAATATTTTTGGTATTACCATGTGGATTAAACCAGTTATGTTCGCCGAATGGCGACTGTCACCCATCTCGATTTTCTCAATTTAACTGTTGGATTTTCCTGGGCTGGAATGGCAAAGCCGTGACGAATTCCCAAATTCGAACATGGGTTTCGTCCTTTAGCCCACGATTTGTATCAATGATGTGCTTTGCAAGTTCGGGTCTAAATTGCATAATTATGCGATGAATAGCCAAGCGCCTTTTTGCGTTGAAATGCACTGCTATAGGGTGGGGGCGTCTAAAGTGCCTTTCGAGCATTCCTTTTGACCCAGTCCCGAAAATATTCTGCTCGTTGGTTTGTGCTTACTCTTGGTGTGGCCCTACTTGGAAGTGCTGCACAGGCGCAACCCTTTCGCTTCGATTCCGAGCCGGCAACTGGTGAAACGATCAAAAGCCAAGTTCGCGCCGAAAAGTTCATGATTGTGGCGGCCAATCCACTGGCAGTCCAAGCGGGTTATGACGTGTTGAAGGAGGGGGGTAGCGCCACTGATGCCGCCATCGCGGCGCAGATGGTGCTCAATCTCGTCGAGCCGCAGTCTTCGGGCATCGGTGGCGGTGCTTTCATCCTCCACTACGATGCAGTAACGGGCGAGCTTGCAAGTTATGATGGGCGCGAGACAGCTCCCTCCGCGGCGGCGCCCGACCTCTTTCTTGATGGGGAAGGCAATTTTATCGGAATGCAGAATGTCTTTTCGGGTGGTCGCTCAACCGGTGTGCCCGGAATCATCCGGTTAGCCGAACTTGCTCACCGGAACCACGGTAAACTCGAATGGGCGCGCCTGTTTGCGCCTGCCATTAAATTATCGCGTGGCGGTTTTGCTGTATCGCCAAGGCTCGCCAGCATGTTGAAAGGCATGGGCCGTAGCCTCGCCCGCAACGCTGATACGAGCGCGTACTTCTTTGGTGGTGGAAACGTTCCCATTGCCCAAGGTGAGGTCCTTAAGAATCCGACGTTGGCGGACACACTTGCAATAATCGCGGAACAAGGTGCTGATGCCTTCTACGAGCGTGAAATTGCCGCTTCGATCGTGGAGCGGGTTGCGCGGGCAGTTTCTGAAAGTCCACATCCGGATTATGAGGCGTTGACACTTGAAGATTTTGCCCGCTATGAGGCGATCGAAAGAGAGCCGGTGTGCGGCGCTTACCGCGGCTACAAAGTCTGTGGCATGGGGCCGCCCAGCTCGGGCGGCGTCACCACGTTGCAAATACTGGGCATGCTCGACTCATTCGATCTGACAACGGAGGACTCGCCGGATGCTAAGTCCGTTCATCTCGTTGCGGAAGCCTCGCGCCGAGCATACGCGGATCGGGCGCTTTATCTGGGCGATCCTGCTCAAGTCAATGTGTCGGTTCAGGCCCTGATCGATCCCGACTATATTCGCGCGCGCGCCTCCACGATTGATCCCGCTGTCGTCACTGCTACGGTCGTGGAAGCTGGCGTTCCGGCCGGTATGGATTTGTTTCCCTTTGCGCCATCGGCGCGTGGTAGGCGCGGACGCTCTACCAGCCATCTTTCCGTCATCGATGCGGAGGGCAATGCGGTCTCCATGACGACGTCTATCGAAACGGCGTTTGGCTCGCGGTTAATGGTACACGGGTTCCTTTTAAATAATCAGCTGACGGACTTTTCCTATTACCCCACCAATAACGGACAGCCAGTCGCCAATGCGCCGGGCAGCGGCAAGCGGCCTTTATCGTCCATGTCGCCCACGATCATTTTCGAGCCTGACGGCTCCGTATACATGTTGATTGGATCGCCCGGCGGTACACGCATCATCGGCTATGTTGCCAAAACGATCATCGCGCATATGGATTGGGGTTTGAATATCCAAGATGCCATCGCATTCCCGCACATCATCAATCAAAACGGCACAACGGCGATTGAAGACAAGCCGCCCGTGGCCGGCCTCTCAGCCGATCTCGAAGCCATGGGTCACGAACTTCGCCTGCAGAACATGGGGAGCGGTCTTCACGGTATCGTCGTGACGGACGAGGGTATTTTCGGCGGGGCCGATCCACGACGCGAAGGGATCGCGATGGGGGACTAAACGCGGATTTGCGGATGAGATCTATACTGTCACGCGTTCCCAATAAGCATCCTTGAGTCTGGCCGAAACAATTGCGCCTCTGGACTTTTTGTCATTGATCAACTGAATGGGGCATATGCCGATTAAGCTGTTTGACAAGAGGAGTTCGTTGGCTCTCTCTAACCTCGCCGGTTTAACCGTTTCTTCGACTATATCAAAGCCTTCTTGGGGAGCTAATTCTGTTAACCGCTGTCGAACGATTCCGGGCAGCGCGCCATCACGGACCGGCGGTGTAATGAGTTGCCTGCCTTCGACGAGCCAGACGTTGGCCGCACTTGCACACGCTACGTTGCCTTCCGTGTTCAGCATCACCGCCTCATCGACTCCTTTCGCTGCTGCCTCCCGCCGCGCCAGAATATTTTCCAGATAGTTAAGTGTTTTGAACTGGGTAAGTGGCGAATGTTCGTTGCGCCGTATGCCCGCAATGATCACGTTCATCTCTGAAGGCGGTTCCAGCGCTGCCACAGAGGTGATCAAAATGGTCGGTTTCAAGTCTTCGGAGGGAAGGAGACCGCGCGCACCCGGGCCTCGCGTCACAGTTAGCCGCACGCTCGCGCGTTTAAACTCCAAATTGTTCGCACGTAAAATGTCAGTGCAGGCGTTTTCAAAATCGAGGTTTGAATGGCTTATCGGAATGCCGAGAAACTCCGTCCCCCGGCGGAGCCGGTTGAAATGATGCCTGTCGTCCACAAGTCGTCCATCAATCGCGCACATGGTTTCAAAAATACCGTCACCCAAAAGAAAGCCACGATCTTGAATATCGATATGAGCTTCGGTTGAATTGTAAAGGTTGCCGTTAAGCCAGACCTTCATTGAGCTGCCTCAGGTCGTGCGCGCTCTTCGCGGCGCCAGCCGACCGCAAAATTCAAAAAGTTGGTGAGGATGCCGTAGCCACAGTCCGTCAGAATTGATTCCGGGTGGAATTGAATACCGACATGAGGCCGCGTGTGATGAGCAAGCGCCATCATTTCGGGTTGCTCCCCACCGTCAGGCTTGGTGTGGGCGGTTGCAACGAGAGGCCCTCTCGGCGCCAGCTCGGCGACCAGCGAATGATATCGCCCGACTTTGAGGGGCGAGGGCACATGTTGAAAGATGCCGCGTCCGTCGTGATCGATTAGCGAGGCTTTGCCGTGCATGGGTCGTGCAGCCCGACGGACATAGCCACCGTAAGCCTGGGCCAGACACTGATGACCCAGACATACGCCAAGGATCGGCGTTTGCATACCAGCCTGGTCGATGAGATCGAGACAAATACCGGCATTGTCCGGTCGTCCCGGGCCCGGCGACAGAATCAAGGCGAGCGGGTCGCGCGCCAGAATTTGCTCAACTGTTACAGTGTCGTTTCGAACGACCTCACGATCAAATCCGAGCTGACCCACATAGCGCGCCAAGTTATACACAAACGAATCATAATTATCGATCAGCACAATCATTGCGCGGCATCGCTTTCTAAGTATGAGGGCTTGTCTTTCGATAAAGCGCAAAAAAAGGCTTGCGCTTTGAGTAAGCTTTCTTCGTATTCGGCTTCCGGGTCTGAGTCGGCAACGATACCGCCGCCGACAGGAAAAGTTGCACGCCGTTTTTTGCCACTCTTCGCAATGCTCAGTGTGCGTATTGCGATCGACGTGTCCATTGTGCCGTCAAAGCCAAAATAGCCGATAGCGCCGCAATAAGGACCGCGACTCGCCCCTTCCAATTCGGCAATGATCTCCATGGCGCGTACTTTCGGCGCGCCGGTAATCGATCCGCCGGGGAAGCAGGCCTTGAGCAAGTCGATGCCATCGCAATCGTTTCGCAAGCGGCCCTCTACGGTGGAAACTAAATGATGGACGTTGGCATAGCTTTCGGTCGCGCAGAGATCGACCACCCTAATCGAGTCGTCATCGCAGACTTTGGACAGATCGTTGCGCAGGAGATCGACAATCATGATATTTTCCGCGTGATCCTTTTTGCTTCGGCCTAACGCACTACGCTGCCGTTCGTCCTCTTCCGCCAAGGTGCTCCGCCCACTCGTGCCCTTGATCGGCCGGGTCTCAACGCGCCGGCTCCCGTGTGGATCTGCCACCTGTAAGAACCGTTCGGGTGAGGTGGAGGCGATCGTTACATCCGGCAAGTTAAGGTATGCGGCGTATGACACAGGGCTCGTCTCGATCATGTTGAGGAAAAGCTCGTGGGGGGCCGCATCCTCATTAAGTTCCGCTTCAAAGCGCTGCGATACATTGGCTTGGTAGATGTGTCCGCTACAGATGTAGTCGATGGCTTGGCGAACGGCTTGGAGGTATTCGGGTTTGCTGCGGTTCGAGCGGAGGTTTTTTAGTTTTGGTGGCGGCGTACGATCAATTTGATGATTTTTGAGTTGCAGGTGAAGCGCGTCCGCGCGTGCTTGCGCTCGCACGTGTTGTCGGGCCGGATCGGTCTCGGGCAAGCCCGTTGATAGAATCCACGCGCGATGATCTTTCCAGTCAACTGCCGCTACAGCATCGTACAGGCCGACGGCCATATCGGGAACGACCAGATCGTCTCTTGTTAGCGGGCGAATCCGTTCCAAATGATGGACCAGTTCGTAGCCAAAGTAGCCGACGGCACCGCCCTGAAATGGGGGAAGCCCGACCCGCGTCGCTTGGATATGAGTTCGGAGAATTCTTTGAAGAACGTCGAACGGGTTTCCGGTGGACATACCGCCTGCGCAAATGATTACCCCATTTTTAGCGATTACCGTGTCGAACGGATCAAGGGCAATAAAACTATAGCGTCCGTTGCCAGCGGCACCCGGCACGCTATGCAGGAGCTGAGCAAACGGCCGTTCGGCAAGGCTCGAAAATGCGCTAACCGGATCGAAAAAAGGAATCTCTCGGGCGATGAATGTGTCACTTTTAGGCATCAGAATCATTCACCCTTGGCCAAGGGACCGCGACCATACACGAACCCTTCGCGAATGTGCACAGCCTAAATGCCCGCTTCTGATTGAAACGATAAAGAGCTGACATGAGCGAATCCTACTTGATTGATTCCGTCATTTTCTTGGCCGCAGCCGTTTTGATAGTGCTGCTGTTCAAACGGTTCGGGTTGAACTCCATTCTGGTCTATTTGGCTGCCGACGCATCATCGGCCCGTGGTGTCTCGAACTTGTCGAAGACCCGAAAGCCATCATGGACTTAGCCAGATTGGACATGGTCATGCTCTTGTTCATCATGGGCTTCGAGCTCAAACCGGCCCGGCTGTGAACCATGCGCGCGCGGTGTTTGGCTTGGTGCGGCTCAAGTCATTGGCCCTTCGCCGTTTTGACATCGGTTGCCTCTCTGTACAGTCTGGGGCTCATGTCGGCGATAGTGGCGGCCTATCGCCCTTTTTATTGCGGCAATTCGGGCTTCTGCGCTTTGCGCGAAAAAAAATGTTAATAACTGACATTCCCATATTGACGCTCACGGCGTCGTGAGACACTATATTTTGTAGCGACACCCCCCGGCGATCCCTTATCTGGGGGGTAAGCACCCAAAAATCTGAGTTGAGGGTGGGAATTCCGGCTCGCTTTGTTAGGGGAACAAGAGCGTGCTGGTTGGGGCTTTCGGCCCTCTGCCCGTCAGTCCAGGCCTGCAGGTGGCGTTGCAGCAAACGGGAGAGGTGCGCTCGTAAGAGAGGTTCATGCTGGCGCGGCCAACGCTGGAGGGGCCGAAGAGTAAGAAGGCCAGCGGTGGGGGCCCTGTTCGAGATCACCATGAGGGCCAGAGTGCCTGAGAGCCTGATGGGAGGAGTGAAAATACCGATGACAGCGCCTGAGAGTGCCCCTGTGCGATCGTTTCCGCAAAAGCCTGACTACATGGCCCCAGAGTTGGCACCAGAGCCGGTCGGCCCCAGTTTGCGGGTTCTCGACAACTCCATCCAAGTTGATCACGACCGCGATTCGAATTTGACCGCGTTCGGCAAGGCAACTCTCAATGATCGCTATGTCATGCCGGGCGAATCATTTCAGGAGATGTTTGCGCGCGTTGCGCAAGCCTTCAGCGATGATGCGGCTCATGCCCAGCGTATTTACGACTATATGTCGAAGTTCTGGTTCATGCCAGCAACCCCGATCTTGAGTAATGGCGGGACCAAGCGAGGGTTGCCAATCTCATGTTTTCTGAATTCAGTCGACGACAGCCTTGAAGGCATCGTCGGGACCTGGAACGAAAATGTTTGGCTGGCGTCCAATGGCGGCGGCATTGGCACGTACTGGGGCCAAGTCCGTTCCATCGGTGAAAAAGTCAAAGGCAGCGGCCAGACCTCGGGCATTATTCCCTTTGTATGCGTCATGGATTCGCTGACGTTGGCGATCAGCCAGGGCTCGCTCCGCCGGGGCTCCGCTGCCGTCTACCTCGACATCCATCATCCGGAAATCGAAGAATTTCTTGAAATCAGAAAACCGTCCGGCGACTTTAACCGCAAAAGCCTAAACCTGCATCACGGTGTTAACATTACTGACGAATTTATGGGAGCGGTGCGCGAGGACGCCGAATTCGGCTTGCGTAGTCCCAAGACCGATGAAGTTGTCCGTAAAGTCAGCGCACGCAAACTCTGGCAAAAAATTCTTGAGGTTCGCTTGCAGACCGGTGAGCCTTATTTGATTTTTTCCGATACCGTGAACCGGCGCATGGCCCCCCATCAGCGGAAGTTGGGCCTCAAAGTCAGCACATCTAATCTGTGCAGCGAAATCATGCTGCATACCGGCCGCGATCATTTGAACAAAGATCGTACGGCGGTGTGTTGCCTGTCGTCGATCAATGCCGAGAAATATTCCGAGTGGTCGGAAGACAAAAACTTTATTGAAGATATCATGCGCTTCCTCGACAATGTGCTCGATGACTTTATTGAGCATGCGCCGGAGTCCATGGATCGCGCACGCTACAGCGCCATGCGTGAGCGCTCAGTTGGTCTTGGTCTCATGGGCTTTCATTCCTTTCTTCAGAGCCAAGGTATTCCATTCGAGAGTGCGCTCGCCAAGTCGTGGAATTTGCGCCTGTTCAAGCACATCCGTCACGGCGCCGATGCAGCCTCGGTCAAGCTCGCATACGAACGAGGAGCGTGTCCCGATGCTGCGGAACACGGCATGATGGCGCGCTTTAGTCACAAGCTCGCTATCGCACCCACCGCTTCGATCAGCATAATCTGCGGTGGCGCGAGCCCCTGCATCGAACCCATTCCGGCCAACGTCTATATCCATAAGACATTGTCAGGCTCGCACACGGTCAAGAACACCCATCTCACCAAGTTGCTCAATGAGAAAGGCCAAAACACAGACGATGTCTGGGCTTCGATTCTTGAATATGACGGGTCTGTCCAACATCTCAACTTTTTGTCGGATGATGAAAAGTCGTGCTTCCGCACCGCGTTTGAAATTGATCAGCGGTGGATTGTGGAGTTTGCTGCGGACCGTGCGCCCTTCATCTGTCAGGGCCAATCGGTCAATCTATTTTTGCCGGGTGACATCGATAAATGGGACTTGATGATGTTGCATTGGACCGCGTGGGAAAAAGGCGTGAAGAGCCTTTACTACTGCCGTTCCAAATCTATACGACGCGCCGCCTTTGCCGAAGGGACCGTATCAAACAATCCCGAAGCATCATTGATGGCAGCGGCAGCGGCGCCCACCGACTACGACGAATGTCTCGCGTGTCAATAAATTTGAGATGACGAAAACAATGGTTTCCCCCTTCCACCTTTGATCAGCGCACCTAAAACAATGAACGACTTGTTACAGACTTCCGAGCTTTCTGGCCTGCTAGCGCCCAGCCATAGTTACAAACCCTTCCGTTATCCCTGGGCGTACGATTTTTGGAAACTCCAGCAACAGGTGCACTGGGTGCCGGAAGAGGTGCCCTTGGGCGATGATTGTAAGGATTGGGCGAACAAGGTAAGCGATGCCGAGCGCAATCTGCTCACCCAGATCTTTCGGTTTTTCACTCAGTCAGATGTGGAAGTAAATGACAACTATATGGAGCGCTATGGGGGGATCTTTCGCCCGACGGAAATCAAAATGATGTTGTCGTCGTTTTCGAATATGGAAACCATTCACATCGCTGCCTACGCTCTGCTGCTCGAAACCATCGGCATGCCGGAAACAGAGTTCTCGACCTTTCTCGAGTACGAAGAAATGGCAGCCAAGCATGAGTACATGCAGGAATTCAATGTCGATACGCCGGAAGACATAGCACGCACGCTCGCCATGTTCGGTGCTTTTACCGAAGGGCTGCAGCTCTTTGCCAGTTTTGCCATGCTCTTGAACTTCCCTCGCCACAATAAAATGAAAGGCATGGGACAAATTGTGACCTGGTCGGTGCGCGACGAAAGCCTGCATTGCGAAGGCATGATCAAAATGTTTCATACTTTTGCACATGAAACCGGTTGTGTGACGAAAAAGGTCCAAGATGAATTGATCGAATGTGCTAAGACCGTGGTGGGCCTTGAAGACAGGTTTATCGACCTTGCCTTTGAAATGGGTCCCGTTGAAGGGATGACTCCGGAGGACATCAAGAGTTACATACGCTACATCGCTGATTGGCGGCTAAGCCAATTGGATCTCCCCAGAGTCTATGGCATCGAAAAACATCCGCTGCCCTGGCTCACGGAAATCTTGAATGGCGTGGAGCACGCCAACTTTTTTGAGGCGCGTGCAACGGAATATTCAAAGGCCGCCACGCGCGGCGATTGGCACGGTACAGAAGGCGTGTGGGAGTCCTTCGATAAAATGCGCGAAGCGCCCGCCGACGCCGAGGCCGCTCATTGATCTCTTAGAGAGCCCTGTAACGCTGCACTTAACACGTTCGGGTTGTAATAGGAGTTGGCTTCGGCTGCGAGGAGCGTCGCCCGTTGCGCACCGGCTTCACGACGCCAGCACTCAAGGTCAATGCATGCTGTATTTGCGTCAACCGTTACCAGAATATCTCGGATGGCGTGCAGCCCCTCACTTCATTATTAACACTCGGGGGATAACGTGTCGGCGCTTACTTGACACTCATATTATGAAGCGGGTGCCACTTCGGATCAGAGGGCCGAAGCACCAGGCCTTAACGTCGGCCGCGTCTGAATGGGCCACGTCGCGGCGGGCCCATCTCATCAAGGGTCACTTTGCCGTCGTTGTTTTTGTCAAGACGGCGCACCAGATTTGCCGTCGGTGGGTTGAACTCTTCAGGTGTCACATTGCCGCTGCCGTCATTATCAAATGCTTGAAAACGATCGACCATCCTGGGGCGCGACTGCTCCCTCCAAAGAGGTTCAAACTCCTCCAATGACAACGTGCCGTCATTATTACTGTCATATTGTTTGAAGTTTTGCGTGCGCGCCTCATCGATTTCCTTTTGAGTGACCGCTCCGTCCTCATTGGCGTCGAATTGTTCAATCAGACGGGCGGGCCCGCCCATGCCCATGCGGCTAAAGCTGTCCTGCGCTTCGGCATCCAACGTCCAGCCCAGAAAGATGAAAATTGAGAGTGCGACGAAGACAATGACGACGGCGAGACCGCAAGCCAGATTTTTTATTTTTGCCATAAATTTTACTCCTTGGGTTTTATGTAAACGACCAGCCCTTAAAGCTTTAACGGGAAATCGGACCCATTTCATCGCACGAATCTCCCGGATAGGACCAGTTATTTCTTGGTATGCGCTAAATTTCTTTCCTAAATCTGAGCTAAAGTCGTAATATCTGGCCAAAAGTTATTCTAACCTGATCCTATCCGGGAGATTCGTGCATGTTTATGCGACGAGATGTGCTTAAAGGTACGACGGTGCTTGGTGCGACTGCACTTACCACGGCGTGCGTGCCGATCAGGAAAGTCTTACCTTCCCAGGCTGCATCATCAGAGATCGATATGGAGGCGCCGCCCCGATTGAGCGGTCGCATGTTGGTCAACAAAGAGCGGGCCTATGACGTGATGGCCCAAGAAGGCGTGGATGGGCTGATCGCAGCCTCAGATTCAAATGTCTATTACTTGAGTAATACCGTCCCTATACTGACAAAAATGGGACGACGGCTTACCTCGTTTGCGACATTTCCAAATTCACCTGATGAACCTAGTTTTCTGGTGACGACGTCGGCGCAGACCTGGGATCTGGCCAATGGCGATCGCGAAGTGCCGGAGATCATCGGTTATGTGCCGGCCGCCAATTGGCAGGACTATCTGGAGGCGGATGCCGAGCAATTGGCCATGGAGCCCGAAGCTATGAAATTCGGTTACGCAGTGAAAGACGGCGTGCCGCTTACGACACGTGAACAAGGCTGGGCGGATGCGCAAGCAAAAAATCAATCCAACCCGGTTGCCACCCCTATTTGGGCGCTGGCGAAAGCGCTGAAACAATCCGGTCTCGACCGCGGGCGCGTGGCCGTGGACGATATGAGAGTCGCCGCCATGTTGACAGCTATCGGTATGACCAATATCGAGTTTGTGCCCGGCAGCAACATTTTTCGTAAAATTCGTATCATCAAGTCAGATACGGAGCTTGAGATCATGCGGGTCGGCGCAGAAAATAATGCACAAGCGGCCTTGGCAGCCATTCGGGCGCTGGAAGAGGGCATGACGTACCCGGAATTTGAAGACCGCTTTAGGGCCGAAGCCGCGGCCCGAGGTAACAATTTTGTTTTTGTGTTGGCAGGCGTAACGCTGGGTCTATTGCCCAACGGTGAGATAAAAAGGGGCGAGCCGATCCTGGTCGACGCTGTAAGCCACTTCCATGGCTATATGGGCGACTTTGCCCGCACCGTTGTCGTTGGAGATCCGCCGCCGGACGTCGTCGAGCGCTCAAAGGCCAATCAAATTGGTCGTAATGCAGCGTTCGATATGGTTAAAGCGGGCGTGCGCTATTCCGAAATCAGAGCCGTCGCCAAAGATGCAATGATCAAGGCCGGCATGCCGGAATATGCGATCATTGTCGTTCCTCATTCGGTCGGTCTCCAGCACACTGATGAACCCAGCCGTGACGGCTACCCGTTCGGTCTCAAAGATGATCTGATCTTGGAAGAAAATATGACCATTACAATCGACTTGCCCTATATTGAGGTGGGCTGGGGCGCTGGCCACAATGAAGACCTGATCCGGATCACTAAGACAGGCTATGAAGTTCTCAATACGGAAGAAGAGCCACTGGTTATTGTTTAGGCCAAGAGGACCAAACGTATGGTGAGGGGACTCGATCAGCTTCTTTTCGAGCTTTATGAGCGGCGCTAGCGCGAGGAATTGCCGGCAGCGCTGGCGTCTGCATTCGCGCTTATCGCCTGTGCCAACAATCAGTTGGATCGGCGCGAAATCGATCATTTCTTTGAAATGGTGCGATCAACGGATAAGTTCGCTAGTCTCAATCTTTAAAGAATCGAAAAGGAATTTTTGGCTATTACGCAAAGCTTGATTGAGGCATTGCGATGCTGGCAGGGATGAGGCCTTGAACAATATTGCAAAAGCGAAACGCGACAAGGATGACCACGATATCATTCTTTTCGCGTCGCAAATTGCGATTGTCGCCGATGCGCGTCTCGAACCGTCGGAAGAGGCATTTTCAAAAATAGCTGCTCGACGCTCGGCATTGATTCAGCATCTTTTTAGCGCAAACCTGATTAGAAGTGCAGATTAAAGCCACCCTCAAAGGCGCGTGTTTCCCCCGGGAAGTAACGTTCCGACCCGAAAAAGAAATCTGCTCGTTCGGCATAGGCTTCGTTCGTCAAATTGCGTCCAGTAAAGAATAAGTCGACGGCCTCGTTCACTTGCCAGAAAAGCCGCATGTTTAAGAGATCATGACCCGGATAGTCGTGAAGATTAGAGGCATCGATATAGTAACGGCCCACATGCACCCACTCGATCTCTGCCCGGGCGCGTTTAATAGGCCGCAGAATCAACCGAATATTGCTCGTTATCTTTGGTGCCGTATCGACGTCGTTGCCTTTGGTAATTGATTCAGTGGAATTGGCGGTAACCAGGTTCGTGAAATTATAGGTATGCCGCGCATAAGTGGCCGCTGCAGCAAGGTCAAGCGTCTCATGGAGCGGAATTACAACTTCGATCTCGACACCCTTGTGTTTGGTTTTGCCGTCCGGCACATTGAAGCCGTCCGTGTCCCTAAAAAAGAAATTGCGCTTCGTCATATAAAAAGCTGCAGCCTGATATGAAATTCCCGCGGTTTGGCCGCGTGTGCCGACTTCAATGCTGTCGAGTTTTTCTTCCCTGATGTCCCCGACCGATTGATTGATTTGAAGCCGGTAGAGATCGGTCGTTTGGGGAGCCCGTGCGCCTCTTGCGTAGTTGATAAAGAGGGCGGTAGCGGGGCCCACATCCCAAACAACACCAAACTTTGGCGTAACGACGGAATAGCCGTCCGTGCGGTTGGCCGGCCGCTGAAATCGCCCAACTGTGTTGCTGGGGAGTTTGTTGTCGTAGTCGTAGTGTGTGTATTCCCAGCGTACACCGCCGATAACGCGCAACCGTCCGGTCGCCTGCCATTCGCCATGGGCGTAAAGGGCTGCGACTACGGCAAGCACGTCATAGTCATAGTGGGGGCCTTGCGTAAAGGAACCAAAGCTTGGCAGCGACTGTGTTTCTCTCAGGGAACCGTCGGTCACTTCGATATCGGCACCCACGATCAGTTCACTCGTGTCGTCGAATGTCCAATAGAGCGATGACAAGGTGCCAAAACTTTTGTGGCCGTTTTCTTCAAGCGCTTGGCTGGGCAAAAAGTGCATAAGGAAATCCATTTCGGTCCAGCGCCCATAGGGCGTGATAGACAGGGTGAGCTGGTCCGATAGGTCGCGCTCGACGCGCACCGCGCCGCGCAAGGCACGGGTGTCGCGAAACGCTTCCGGATTGGGATTGGTGCGCGCTAGGTCGCGATCCAAATAGGTGTCGGGGCCCCGAATGAATCCGGCTGTTTCCTGATTGAGATTGTGACCGGCGAGCACAGCTCGAACACGCGTGTCGTCACCGTCGAAATCGTAGCGCAAGCTTGCCTTTTGCTGGTCAAGGTCGGCGTCGTCGCGAAAGCCGCCTTCGTGGGTCAAGGTGAGGCCGGTGAAGACACCATGACGCCCTCGAGTCCCGCTAGCGGACGCGCGCAATTGACTGCGCTCGAAGCTGCCCCACGAGCCTTCGAACATGGCGGCAAAGTCCGGAGCGGGCGTCGGTGTAAGTACGTTGATTAAGCCGTGGACCGCGTTGGAGCCGTAGAGGGCGCTGCCCGGTCCGCGCACCACTTCAATCCCACCGGCCAATTCGCTATGGACTTCAAAAAGGCCGTTGACATTGGCAAAGCCGGCGGCGCGCGCGGGGACGCCGTCTTCCAAATAGAGAAATGAGCCTGCGCCTGCACCTCCGATCAGGACGGGCGATCGGATGGCCGTCAAGTGCTCCTGGCCGTTGCCTCTTTGAATGTTGAGTCCCGGCAGGCGATTGATAGCTTCGCTCACGTGATCGACCCGCAAAAAGTCAAGTTCATCTCGGTTCAAGATAGATGTATTGCCGACAAGATCACTTAGAGATTTGGCCCGGCGGTTGGTTGTGACTGTGAGTTGGTTGAGAAAAGGTGCTGCCGCGGGTTCTTGGGCGCTGGTTTGCGTTAATAGGGGTGCAACGCTCAAGGCAAGCCAGGCACCAGCCGCACTCGAAATCCTCAATAAACTCATATGTTCCCGCTTTGACTTGGTGCCTGCGTCCGCGTCGCTGCGCGACTTTACAGATCTTCGGCTAAAGAGGAATGATAGAGCAGGGGCCCCTCCTCACAATGAACGCTCAGCCTGGCGTAAGCGGTCAGGGCACCCAGCGTATCAAGATTTCGCCTTGCCCAAGAGTTCTGCTGCGCGCCCGCTCTCGATCAGAGTCAAGGCTTGAGCTAAGGTGCGGCGGTCACCGGCCAGGGATTTGGCTTGCCAGATCGATTGCCTCGTTGCGCCCTTGTGCCTTGCGTTTACCCATCCGTTACCTTGGTCTTGATAGCGGGATCCAACTTCCGCCTAAGTCATAGATTGGCAACATGTTCAAGTGCTGTGTGCCCGACAACGCCCGTGGCTTCCACAATGAGAATCTTTTTGTTTCCGGTTCTGTTGGCAGCGAATTCAGGCAGAAGAATCGAGGCGCTAAGCACAGTGCCTCTAATCAGGGCACTGCGTCGCGTAAGTTTTAATTTCCGTGTTGTCCTCTTTGCGGTTCATTCTAATAGCCGCGTTTTACGTCCACTATGGAGTAGATCTTGTCGCCGGCGACATAGCGCCGCAAGTTTTCGCGAACGACGAGCCAATAGCGTTCGAGTCCCCCATCGGTTCGGGTCGCGACGTGGGGCGTAATGATGACATTGGGAGCTTGCCACAGCGAGTGACCCGGTGGCAGGGGCTCGGGTTCTGTCACGTCGAGGCCGGCGCCAGCGAGCGTGCCGTCGCTAAGTGCTGCGACTAGATCGTCCGTCACGACACTTTTGCCGCGGCCCACATTGAAAAAATAGGACTGCGGCCTCATCACCGAAAAGAATTCGGCGTCGAACAAATCTGTCGTCTCCGGCGTGAGCGGGGCAGCATTGACGACGACGTCGGCCTGTGCGGCAAAATTGAGCACTTCATCTGCAAGGCCAACTTGATCGACAAAGTCCGGGCCGTCGCGGCTTGAGTTGCGCGTCGCGATAACGTGCATGCCGAGTGCGTCGGCACGCCGGGCAACTTCGGTGCCGATACCACCCAAGCCCACGATCAGAATTGTTTTGCCTTGGACTTCACGCATGCGCGTATCGCCGAACGGCAATGGCTTCCACCTCTCTTCATCCTGCAAAGAGCGATAGTATGGAAGGCTGCGTGTAAGAGTCAGCATCATGGCAATAACATGCTCGGCAATCGGCTCACTGTTGACCCGCTGCATATTCGTGATCAGATAGTTGCCGCCTTGAATCTCCGGTCGCGAGACACAGCGTTCCACGCCGGCGGATGAAATGTGGATCCAATGAAGTTCCATGGCGGAGCTAACGATATTGGGCGTGCACGATCCAACGAGCCCTTGCACGCCTGTCATGTCGGAGGCCGGCCCGTCTTGTCTCATGGAAATCAGCTCAACGTCTGTGACGGTTTTCTTCAACCAATCGAGCCGAGCGTCATTGTCAACTAGGACAACAATGCGTTTCGGTTGCTTCCAGCCCGGCAGGTCCCTGACCGCCACTTCACTCTCTCTCAAATCGAGCTTGGCAATAAGTTCTTCGGCCGCCTCGTCGGCTTGTGCACGGATCACGCTGGCGCTCACAAATGTGGCAAGAGACATAACGATCCATAAGCCCAGACTGCGGCCTGTGGCTTTTGGTTTTTGGGATGGGTGCATGATTATTCTCTCCGATTTGCCGATTGCCCACGAACATTGATATGAGGCGTCATGTTTTTCCAATAGTTTGTGGCCGCCAGGCTTCAAGGCACTAGTTCAGGCGCACCTGCGCCTGAACTAGTGCCTTAGGTAGCCATTAACTACGTTGTATTACCCTAACAATTCGCGATAGTGAGTCGTTAACGGTATTTACGGCTTAAATGCTAGGCCTCACTGTGTGCTTGCTACGAACACGCCTAAAAGAATTTAGTTTTCCTCCCGTGAGGGCATAGAGGCCAAGCCTGCCCCATCCATCTGAGCATCGTCATTTCCGCTTACAATAAGGAAACCGGAATCAATCAAGCTGTAAAGGAAATCCAGAAAGCGTTTTCCGGGCTAGAGTGAACTATACCCGAAAGTTAGTGATGGCTGATGTAAGGGCGGCGTATCCTGGCGATGAATGAGTCTCTGATTTCCAAGAAGGAAGATAAAATTATTCCGCTTCGTCAGTTGGGTTCATTTGCGAAACTGGGAAAATATGGGCTGGCGTATCGACTTGAAAAGACTGCGCTCTGAGTGTGGAGATCGCACCTTCGCTATTCTATTTGCTGCAATGACGCACTTTTGGAAATTGGGTGCTCAAACCGGTTCTGTTGGTGACACCAAAATAGGTTTAAAATCTTTCAAAGATTAAGCGAGCAAATTGCCTTTCAAATTGGGCAGCACCAACGAGAATGTGATCTCAAACAGCAGCACTTCACGAGTCTTTAAAGAGTCTCTGCGTTGGGCGATGTAGAATCAATCCGCTTTTCCCACTTCTCCAGGTTCTTGAGCCCGTCTTGTACGTAAGCCGTCTTGCAGATAGCCCACAAGAAAAGCTCACTGAAGATCTTACCTCGCCATTTTAGCGGGCGCTCGACATCCAGAACTAATGCTGTGCGCTCTTCATCTGTATTGTTAAAAACTTCATGGTCATAGGTGTCGTCAATGATGAAGCATTTGCCTTCCTTCCAACGACGCACCTTATCACCAACGCGTATAAAGCAGTTTTCACGATCAGCAGGAACTCTGAGGCCTAAATGTATTCTGACAAGTCCTTTAGTTACACCGCGATGTGCTGGGATATGGTATTGTGGCGATAGGATCGAGAACCACGCAGTTTTCATGTTTGGCAGTCGCTCCAGGATTTGCGCTGTACTAGGACATTTCGAACAATTTGGGTCAACGCGATAGCCGAATCCGTGAAAGAAGAAGGTCTTCCACTGGCGGTCTTTCGCGATTTTCGTTTGATCTGGAGATATCTCTTCAAACCCCGGAATCGATTCGCGCTGCTCCAAGACTTCATCTAGTTCTTGGCGAATGATTCGCCAATTTTTCTCTAACTCGGCCACCTGTTGTGAAAATAAGGCGTTATCAAAAATCGGAGGATCACCCACAAGCGATTGGGAGGCCAGAAAATCAGAGGCGCCTCGGATAAGTCGTCTTCCAAAACTATTGACACTGCGTCGTCTAAACGCTCTCAACCATTCGAGGAGCCCCATCGGCTTGCTGGATGTTGCTTCAGCTGATGTCTTCATATGAATCCCTTACTCTCAAAACCTATCGCAGCCTCGTCTTGATGTCGATCAAATCCTACTGCGACGTTCTGTCTCCGCTGGAGAAATATAATGCGTGCGAGAAGGGGAAGCCCGACCGCTTCTGGTCCGTCGTGCTACGATAACTTTTCAGGCAAGCTCCCACTTGTTCCGCCAATCCGAAGTCACATAGTTGATGATGATGGACTTGCGGATGCCTTTGATCGGATGGTGGCCGACAGCGTGCCAGGTATTCTCACCCGGAATGAAGATAAAACCCTTGTTCTTCCCATAAGGTGCCGATCCGACATATTTGAAATCGGGCGGCCCTTCGAGGATATTCGTGCCGGCGTTCGCCAGGTTTGGGTCGTTGGATAGATAAACGAGCATCGTGAACTTCTTCACGAAGATGTCGGTGTGCGGCTCGAGCCAGAAGCCATCGGCGTCCTGGCAGTACTCAATTTTCAGATGGCCATCTGAGAGATCCGTATCTGTGGCATCCTCAATGGCCTTTCTCACGCTCGGGTCCTGGAAACCTTCGACTACGCGGCGGCACACCTCAAACTTTGCCTGGTTCTCAGGGGTAAAATAGACTCTCAGGGTATTGTTCGTCTCGCGCTTACCGTTAAAGATGGCGCCCTCGGGAGGCGGGAACGGAAGATTGGCGATCCCATCGCAATACCCTTCGGGAAGAGGATGTTCCAACAGCCAGTAATCGAAAGGCGATGTCGTGTGCCGGGCGTTCTTCAGGCAAGGGAGAAATGATTCGGCCACCGGGTCTGACGACGTCTGCTCAACTGGGTTGAATTCTGGCGACTGATTCACATTTTGCCTCCTTTATGCGAAGGGATTCAGCTGCTTAGCCCTTGCCGAAAAGCGATGACGGCCGAGTTCGTACTCCAGGGCCGCGGGCGACGTCATCCAGTTGAGCATCACGTAACGCCGCTCGCCTGCATAAGGTTTGTGTCCATGCCAGGAATTCTCCGATTGCAGGAACGACGCTAAAGTGCCCCCGTTTGGCGGAATCTCCGCAATGAAATCATTCAGGTCATCAGGCCTGCGCAACATGCGCAACCGCCCTTCGTCTTCATTCCAGATATCGTTAAGATAAAGTAGGCAGGTGACAAACTTAGTCTCTGTGTCGCTATGGATGCGGCCATCTTTCTTTTGCGCCTGGCCGCGTACCGTGATCATTAGTGGTTTGTCGGAGAGGGTGACACCATACTTTTTCGCCATAACATCTTCAAATTCCGGACCGCAGATATCCTCGATCAATCGGGAAAAAGCTGGCCCATAAGAAAGCTCCGAAAGCGGAAAAATGCCGGGCTTGCGGATATTTGGGAAGTCCCCTCTGACGGCCGCTAGGTCTACCGCGCTGAGCACATCTGGCACGGCGAAAAACTGAAACGGCTCACGTGTCACTTCTGTCTTAGCAATAGCATCAAAGTTGATCACAAGCGCTCCATTATTCAGCTCGATTTATGCTGCCGAGGAGACTCAGCTCGCACTATGATACAAACTTACGGTATCCTGCCCAGTGAACAACCTAATCTAGGTCAAAAGGCAAAGCCGATGAAAACACGGCGCAAGCTATATTTGACACGGATCAAAGAGTAGATGACTTGAATAAGGAAGGCCACAGGCTGAAAAATCGGTAACTAATTTCCAGAGGATACCGAAACTGTTTTAACTATTTTCGCCTGCGTTTTATACGCTGCGCGGCCTTCGTTGCGGTCGCCGCCGCCGTTGTTTCTTTTCAAAATCTTCGACAACTTCGGAACCATAAATCAAACGCATTAAACCTCGTAACAACAACTCGATCAGAAACATCATTCCCCCCAATCTTTTTTGACGCCTCTTTCTTCGGCATTGTGATGTCCGTAGCAGCCATCTGAGCTGGTAACAAAGAAACAGATGTCACCGTAGATAATCTAGTCGAACACGTGCACGTCCTTGGCCCTCGTTGGCGCGATCGAGCGATAGCAGACTCGCGACCATAGTTCATGCCATAAGCGCCTGTAACAAAATGCCGGGCTAGGCGCCTGATTTGCCCACTCCGTTCTTATTCTGCGGCCTTCTTTAGCTCTTTCTTACGACCTTTGGCGACAGGCATTAACGGAATTGCATCCAAGGCCCAACCCTTGTGGCTGCGGCGCGCCGGACTCGGTATGGCATACGCTACCTTGTCTTTGTTCTTTTTCACTTTGCTAATGTCAATTCGCCAACCTAAGCCTTCCCACTCTTTTAGCTTTTCGCGATAGGCGACGATGACTTTATCAGCTGGTACGAAAACCTCGTTTGTTATGTTGTTAGGTGTCAATATCGGCCGTATTTCTTCCAGCACTACACGATCCTGAGCAGCGATGTAGAGATTGCGACCACGGAATCTCTGATCTTGCTCTGGAGTGAGCAAAAAGTTTCGCATGTTCACAAGGAAAAATCGGGTGTTGGCTTCATCGAGGGGCGTCTTGAAACTGTACTGGTGCATCCAGCTTTTTTCCGCTGGATGAATGTGCGTCCAGGTATGCCCTGGGCCATGATGGCCCGAGCCCGCTTGAATAATCGCGCGCTCGCTCCTTTTAGAAGCCGTCTTCATCTGCCGATCGGGAAGCGGCGGCGAGCGATATGTCGTCATGAAGCTGACGCCCCAGTCTGCTTCTTCAACTATTAAATCCGGTACGTAATAGTCTTCGAAGCCTCCCGAAAACCCGTGGGTTGGATGCACGAATTCGTTGTGCGCCGGGTCCAGGCTGTTTTCCATGGAACGCTTATAATCGTTCTTAAGATCAAAGACTTGATGGTTAGCCCGCCAACCCTCATCGTCGTATTCCGGAATATCGAGAATGGGTGGACGTTGTTTCTCGGGAAGATCGCCCAAAAACGCGAAGACGAACCCATATCTCTCCTGGGTGGGATACGCATCTATACGAGCCCGGCCGGGGATTTTTGCATCCTTACCCATGGAGGGGATCCGCGTGCATCCCCCCTCACCATCGAATTGCCAACCGTGATAAGGACACTCGACACAGTCTCCTTTGACTATTCCGTCCGCGAGCGATCCGCCCCTGTGGGTGCAGACGTTGCTCAGGCATTTGACGGCCCCTTCTGTGTTGCGAAAAAGGACAAAGTCCTGCCCAAGCATCTGAACCTTCACGGGTTTTTCCTGGACCTCTTCGCTCTGCGCCGCCGCATACCAAAAGTTGATAAACATCTAAATCCTCCCGCAAGTCGTCAAAAGTTTGACTGAAAACAGCCCTACGCTACCGATGATACGGCCGCAACCTATTGACCTAGGTCAACGGGAGTGGGGTAGAGCGAGCCTTTCTGAAAACAAGGCACTCTATCGTGGAGTTGTCGATCTCAATTAAATCGGTGAATTACTTATTTAAAAAGCAAGCCCAATCAACCCAGCGCGGTCGACTAGAATTTAGGTAACGACGGGACAAAACCAGAATTACTCTGCCGCCTGCGACCGGACAATATCTTTCTTCCGTGGGGTGTGCTTCAATTCTAGCTCTACTGGGAATCTTAGCGTTTTTGCCCATGGAAAGAATCCGCGTGCAGGTACCCTGGCCGTTAAATTGCTAACCGTGATAAGGACACTCGATACAATCTTCTTTGATTTTCCGTTCGCAAGTAATCCGCCGCGATGAGTACACACATCACTTAAACGGCGTGCTGTGCTGCTACTACCTCTGAACAGGACGAAATCTTGACCCAGTATTCGCAAGTGCATGGGCTGGTCGGTTACATTCTTGCTCTCTTCCGCGGCGTATCAGAAGTTGATAAACATCGGTTAAGGCCCTTAACGATTGTCTAAAAAACGCATTTGTTTTTACGAAGACCTTAGGAAAACGGCCAGGAGTCGATGGATTGCTGTTAATGCCGGACCCACCTCATTTTGAGGCAAAAAACGCCCATATCACTTGACCTACATCAAGGTGAAAGCTTACCGGTCCCGGCAAATTTACGTGAAGTTTTCAATCCAAGGAGGGTGTTATGTACATTAATTTCTGGTATCCGATCGCCAAGAGTACCGACGTCACGACCTACGAACCCTTTCGAGCCCAGGTGCTTGGCCACCACTTCGCCGCCTTCCGAGATGGCGATGGCGCCGCCCACGTTTTAA
>PVBE010950398.1_pt1 | contig 31687 bp, 27 predicted proteins | sample 1631181 | NCBI WGS metagenome assembly PVBE01 (sample SAMN08397723, study PRJNA350692) | Marine metagenome, whole genome shotgun sequencing project. | isolation source: water | place: Pacific Ocean | collected 2012-04
CGCGCCAGGGCCGCTCGACCGCAACCGCGTCTTCGGCCGGGAGCCGCCCGGCTTCGGCGAAGTACGGCACGATTCCCATCGATTGGAGCCCGGTGCGCGCGCCGATGGCCGCTAGGCCGCCATCGAACAATTCCGCATCGCCGCGAAACTTGTTGACGATATAGCCCTTCATGCGGGCGCGGGCGGCGGGCGCCAAAAGTTCCATCGTCCCGACGATGCTGGCGATGACGCCGCCCCGGTCGATGTCGCCGACCAGCAATACCGGCACGTTGGCGGCCTCGGCGAAGCCCATGTTGGCGAGGTCCGGCCCCGGCAGATTGATCTCGGCCGGACTGCCGGCGCCTTCGACCACCACCAGATCGGCTTCGGCCTCAAGACGGGCGAAGCTTTCCAGCACGGCGGGCATGAGCGCGCCCTTGGTCGTTTGGAATTCACGCGCCTTGGCGGTGCCGCGTACCTGACCGTGGACGATGATCTGGGCGCCGGTATCGGTCTCGGGCTTTAACAAAACCGGGTTCATATCAACCGAAGGCGGCACGCCGCAGGCCCGCGCCTGCAACGCCTGGGCCCGCCCGATTTCGCCTCCGCCGGAAATTACGGCGGCGTTGTTGGACATGTTCTGGGGCTTGAACGGGCGCACCGCGAGTCCCCGTCGGGTGTAGGCGCGGCACAATCCGGCGACGATCACGGACTTGCCGACGTCCGAGCCCGTACCCTGCATCATGATCGCGGCTGTGCTCAAAACTCGATGCCCTTCTGCGCCTTCACCCCGGATCGGAACGGGTGCTTGACCATCGTCATCTCGGTTACCAGGTCAGCCACCTCTATTAGCTCGGGCTTGGCGTTGCGCCCGGTGATGACGACATGCAAATTGTCGGGCTTGCCGGTAAGCACCTCGAGCACTTCGTTGAGCGGCAAATAGCCGTACCGCAATACGATGTTGAGTTCGTCAAGGATCACCATGTCGTATCCGGCGTCATCGCCGCGTGCCGATTTGATCATCTTCTTCGAAGCTTCCCACGCGGCCCAGGCAGCGGCGACATCGCGCGCCCGGTCCTGGGTTTCCCAGGTGAAGCCTTCGCCCATGGTGCGAATCGTGACCTGGTCGGGAAATTTCTCCATCACCACACGCTCACCGGTGTCCCACTTGCCCTTGACGTATTGGACGATGCCGACCTTCATGCCGTTGCCGATGGCTCTGGCAGCCAGGCCGAACGCTGCGGTCGACTTGCCCTTACCCTTACCGGTATGGACAATCACCAGGCCTTTCTCGATGGTCTTGGTGGCCAGCATCTTGTCGCGCGCCTGCTTGCGCTTCTTGGCCTTCTCGTTGGCCCGGCGGTTGACGTCGTCTTGATCGGATTCGGTCATGGTACTTCCTCCGCTGATGTTGCGGCGATCTCGGCAAGGCGCCCGTGGATCGAGTTGGAGCGCGGCTTCCACAGACCGCGTTCCATGGCTTCGGTAAGCCGCTCGGCAATCTCGCACGCCGCCACTGGGTTATTGTCCTCAAGGAATTTACGGACCTCTTCGTCCTCCAGATAGGCCTCGAAGACCAGGTCGAAATGATGGTCGGCGACGGCCCGCGCGGTGGCTGCGAAGGCGAACATATAATCGACCGTCGCCGCCATCTCGAAGGCGCCTTTGTAGCCGTGGCGCATGACCCCTTTTATCCACTTCGGATTGACAACGCGGGCGCGAACGACACGCCCGATTTCGTCTTCCAGCGTCCGCACTTTAGGGCTTTCAGGCCGCGAATGATCGTTGTGGTAGACCACCGGCTGATCGCCCGACAGGTGACGTACGGCGGCGGCAATACCGCCTTCGAACTGGTAATAGTCATCGGAATCGAGAAGGTCATGTTCCCGGTTGTCCTGGTTGTGGAGCACGATCTCGGTCCCGGCCAACAAGGATTCAAACTGGCCATGAGCCGCCTTGCCCTCGGCCCCGCTGCCGTAGACGTATCCGCCCCAGGCGACATAGGCGCGGGCCAGATCGGCGTCGGTCTTCCACCCTTTCTCGTCGATGAGCGCCTGCAATCCGGCGCCATAGGCTCCGGGCTTGGAGCCGAAGATGCGGAACCCGGCACGGCGTTCGGCCTCATCTTTGTCCATCCCCTCGCCGACGAATCGCCGGGCATCACCCTTAACCTGCGCCGCCAGCGGGTTTTGTACGTCGGGCTCGTCAAGGGCCGCCACCGCGCGCACGGCGGAATCGAACAGGTCGATCTGGGCCGGAAAGGCATCGCGGAAAAACCCCGAGATTCTCAACGTCACATCGATCCTGGGCCGGTCGAGGACGGCGAGCGGCATCACCTCGAATCCTGTGACCCGCCTCGATGCTACCTCCCAGCACGGCTTGACCCCCATCAGAGCCAACGCCTGTGCGATATCATCGCCGCCGGTACGCATGTTGGACGTTCCCCAGGCGCTGAGCGCCAAACGCCGGGGCCAACGTCCGTGTGTCTGGCGGTGATGGTCGAGAAGCCGTGCGGCCGATTTCCAGCCCAGTTGCCACGCCGCCGGCGTCGGCACGGTGCGGCTGTCGAGAGAATAGAAATTACGGCCCGTGGGCAGTACGTCGGTTCGTCCGCGCGTCGGTGCGCCCGACGGTCCCGGTTCGACGAACCGCCCATCAAGGGCCGTAAGCGCACCGCCGATCTCGGCCGCACCGCTCGCTGTCACGGCGGGCCGAATATCAGCAGCAATGACCTCAAGCACGTCGCGGGTCTGGCACCACTCGGGGTCGGGCACGGCTTGCCCGCCGACGAGCCGCGCTGCAAGATTTTCCAACAGCTCCACCGTATCGCCGTTTGATCGCCACGTTTGGCCGTTCACCAGCCCGTTCGGTCTGGGTCCGGTCCACGGTGCCCCCATCTCGCAGTCGAGGGGATCGAAGCCTTTCTCACCACCCGACAGTCCGAAATCGGCGGCCAGCGCGCGGATTAAGGAGGCATCACCGTTCTCACCTTGGAAGCGAGGCAACCGGGTAAGCGCCACTAAAAGATCGGTCAACAACCGTCCTTCGGGCGCCATGCCGAAAACATGCAGCCCGTCGCGAATTTGCATCTCCTTTAGTTCGCAAAGATAATTGTCGAGCTTGGCCAGCGCCGCGTCGGGTTCGTCGGTAGCGGAGACGTCGCTGTCCTTGTCGAGACCCGTGGTGCGCGTCAGTTCCAAGATGTCGTCACGCAACACGGCGAGGCGACGCGGGTCGACACCCGCGGCCTCGTAATACTCATCGACAAGTTGCTCCAACTCGGCCAGCGGACCATAGGTCTCGGCGCGGGTCAGCGGCGGTGTCAAATGATCGACGATAACCGCTCGGGCACGGCGCTTGGCCTGGGACCCCTCGCCCGGGTCGTTGACGATGAAGGGATAGATATGGGGCGTCGGACCCTGGGCGACCTCGGGAAAGCAATCGGCGGAAAGAGCCAGGGACTTGCCCGGCAGCCATTCCATGTTGCCGTGCTTGCCCATGTGGATCATGGCGTGGGCACCGAATTTGCTGCGCAGCCAGGCATAGAACGCCAGATAACCGTGCGGCGGCACCAGGTCCGGGTCGTGGTAAGTGCGCACGGGATCAATGTTGTAGCCACGCGCCGGCTGTAGCCCCAGGGCGACGTTACCGAACCGCACCACGGAAAGGCGGAATTGCCCGTCGGCGAAGAACGGATCGTCTTCGGGCCGGCCCCACTTTTGGATAACACGCGTCTGCGCGGCATCGGGCAGCGTGGCGAAAAAGGCTTCGTAATCACCCAGGGCGAGCCGTTCACCGCCTATCCGTGCCGCCCGCACCACAAGATCGTTGGTCGGCCCCATCGCCAGACGGCGCACCAGGGCGTTACCGTCGGCCGGCAGCTCACCCACGGTGTAGCCGGCTTCGGCCATCGCGCGTAACAACGTGAGCGTACTCGCCGGCGTATCCAGGCCGACACCGTTGCCGATGCGCCCGTCCCGGTTCGGGTAGTTGGCGAGGATAAGGGCGACGCACCTATCCTTTGCTGAAGTGCGCGCAAGACGCGCCCAGTTTGCGGCAAGTTGGGCAGTGAACGCGATGCGGTCGGGGACATCTTTGTAGGTCACGACCGAGGATTCCGTCGCCGGATCGAACCGGGCCTCGGTCTTGAAGGAGACGGCGCCGGCCAGGATGCGGCCGTCGACCTCGGGCAAGGCGACGTTCATGGCGATGTCGCGGGCCGAAAGACCGCTTGCGCCCTCAGCCCAGGCTTCTTCGGTTCCGCCGGCGAAGACCACTTGGAGGACCGGACAGCCAGCCATATCGAACGGTGTCTCTCGGCGCTCGTGCCCAGGGCTTGAGACGGCAAAACCCGTGGCATTTAAAATAACGTCGGGCCGGGCTTCTTCGAACAACCCGGCCATGATTCCGGCCGAGACCGCATCCTTGAGGCTCGCCGTATAAATGGGCAGCGGGTTCATACCGTTGAGCCTAAGCTGGCGGACAAGCGCATCGACCGGCGCCAGGTTGGAAGCCTGCAACAACGCCCGGTAAAAGACGATTGCCGCGATGGGTGCGCCGTCGGTCCACAGTGCCCCGAGATCGTCAAGGGTCGGACGTTGGATCCCCGGCCAGTAAAGTCCGGCCCGCAAGACCGGTGCCGGTTCGCGCCATTCGCCGCCATGACCGATCAATTCGGCGGCATAGGCCAGGAAATTGTGCGCGTTCTCGGGCCCGCCATGGACACAGTATTGCCATAGCCGGTGCAAGGGTTCGGGTTCCAATCCGCTCAAGGCGGTCAATTCGGCATCGGGTTGGTCGTCGCCCGGCAATAACGCCAATTTGACGCCGTTGGCCCGGCACGCCGCGACCGTTTGTTCAATGCCATAGGGCCAATACCCAACACCGCCAAGAAGCCTGACAACGACCAGTTTGGCGCGGATGACCACCGCCTCGATGTAGGTATCGACGGACAAATTGTGGGCCAGGTTCAAAAGATTGGCGCAGCGAACGGTCGGGAATTCGTCTCCGTGTTCGGCCCGCGCGGCGGCCAAAGATGCAAGTTCGGTATCGGCGGCGGACAAGACCACGATATCGCCCGGGCTTTGGCCGAGATCGATGGCCTCCGATCCATCGGCGATGCCACCCGGTTGAGCCGCCAACAAATGCATGGTTCAGCCCCGTATCGCCGTCTCGATGGCAAGACGATCGAGCCCGGTCTGCCCGATCACCACTAGACGCCCATCGCGCTCTTCACCGTCGTGCCAGTCGCGGTCGAAGTAATGTTGGATGCGAGGCCCGACGCCTTGCACCAAGAGTCGCATATCGCGCCCGGCGACCGCGAAGAACCCCTTGATGCGCAAGATACCGTGCTCTGCAATGATGGGTGTCAGGCGGGCCACCAGGGCGTCTGGCGACGCGATCTCGCCCATGGTCACGGTGAAGCTTTCGAAGTCGTCGTGCTCGTGGTCGTCCTGGCCGTCGTGGTGCGATGGTCGCTGAGCCAGATCGTCCTCTGCCGCCGCCGCCAAGCCAAGAAGTACATTGGCGTCAATTGCTCCGTGGGCTGCACGCACCAGCTTGACCTGGGGGCGCAGCTGATCGGCCAGCGTTCTTTCGGTGTTGGCCAGGGCATCCACCGTCAAGAGGTCCGATTTGTTGAGAATAACCATATCGGCGCATGCTATCTGATCGTCGAAGACCTCCTTGAGCGGGCTGTCGTGATCGAGAGCGTCGTCGGCCTGGCGCTGGGCATCAATGGCGTCGGGATCGTCGGCGAAGCGGCCGTCATCGACGGCAGCGCCGTCAAGCACCGCGATCACCCCGTCGACGGTGACGCGGGTGCGGATCTCGGGCCAGCTGAACGCCTGCAGCAATGGCTTGGGCAGCGCCAGGCCCGAAGTTTCGATGACGATGTGGTCGGGCGGTTCGGGCCGGGACAGCAGAGCCTCGATCGTCGGGATGAAGTCATCGGCAACCGTGCAACAGATGCAGCCGTTGGCAAGCTCGACGATATCGTCCTCGGTGCAGGCGTCGTCGCCACAGCCCTTGAGGATTTCGCCGTCGACGCCCAGGTCACCGAATTCGTTGATAATCAAGGCCAGCCGCCGCCCGTCGGCGGTCTTCAGCACGTGACGGATTAGGCTCGTCTTACCGGCGCCGAGAAAACCGGTGATCACGGTGGCGGGGATCTTGTTGGCTAAGCTCATGTCGAATTCTCCACGACCGCAGGGGTTTTAAGATGCATAGGCAGGCCGGCGGTCACGAACACCACCGATTGCGCGGCCTCCGCCGCTGCCTGATTGAGGTGTCCGGCAAAATCGCGGAACCGACGGGCAAGGGCATTTTCGGGCACGATGCCAAGGCCCACTTCGTTGGCGACCAGAACCGCTGACCCGGTGAGTTTCGGCAGCGCCCGGGTCAACGCCGCGAGCTCCGCTTCGACGTCACGCCCGGCAGCCATCAGATTGGATAGCCAGAGCGTCAGGCAATCGACGAGCACGCAACGATCCGGACCCACAGCCGCCTTGAGGTCGGCTATCAGGTCAAGCGGCGTCTCCACCGTCCGCCAGCGCCGACCGCGCCGCTTGCGGTGGACGCGGATACGCGAAACCATCTCGTCGTCGCCCGCCTCGGCGGTGGCGAGATAGACGCACTCGCCGTCTTGGCCTTCGACCAGGGATTCGGCGTATCGGCTCTTTCCCGACCGCGCACCACCAAGGACCAGGGTGAGCGGTGGCAATGCGGATGGCGATTGGAAAACAGTCTTAGAAGGCATAAGTGCCCTCCTCCCTCCGAGGATCACGAACGAGCGGCCGAGCGAAGTGTCCTGGCTTGGGGTCATCGGATCCGGCGCCTTCCCGACGCAACCGCGTCAGTGACGTTTTGCCGGACCCTCGCCACTTACAGTTGCGGGGGCAGCGCCGGCCTGGCCGCATACGCACAGGGCGTATAGGGCGTCACCAGCTTCCTCCTTCTCGGCACGACGACACTAGCCCGTCTCGTTCATGGGCGCCAGTGCGATTCGGCCCGATGTTCTGGACCGGGAAACTCGACACCACCCGCGCTTCGGCATACGTTCGCCCCAGGAACACTTAATCCAGACGACGTCGGAGGACGAAAATGAGTGCAGACAAGATCCGAGTGGGCATTATCGGCGCCGGCGCGAACACGCGGCTACGCCACATTCCGGGCCTGCAAGAACAGCCCGGCGTCGAACTTGTGGCGGTCGCCAACCGGTCGGCGGAATCCAGCGCGCGGGCGGCCAAGGAATACGGTATTCCCCACGCCGCCGCCCATTGGCAGGATATCGTTGCCGACGAGACGATCGACGCCGTTTGCATCGGCACCTGGCCCTATCTGCACGCGCCGATAACAATCGCGGCGCTCGAGGCCGGCAAGCATGTGCTGTGCGAGGCCCGCATGGCCATGAATGCAACAGAGGGACATGCCATGCTGCGCGCGGCGCGGGCCCGGCCCGCCTTGGTCGCGCAGATCGTTCCGGCGCCCCATACCCTGCACTTCGATCAAACCATCATCGATCTGGTCGCGGACGGCGCCATCGGCGATCTTCTTGCCACCCACGCCCAGATCGTGACCGGGAGCGACTTCCCACAGTGGGACTCGCCCCCGCACTGGCGCCATGACCGGGATCTTTCCGGCAATAACATCATGGTGATGGGAATCTGGTACGAGGCGATGATGCGCTGGGTCGGCCCCGCCAAGACGGTTCACGCGGTCGGACAGGCGGTCGTCAAGCACCGCAAGGACGCGACCGGACGGCGGATCGCCATGCCCATTCCCGATTTGATCGACGTCCTCGGCCGAATGGAACAAGGCGGGCAGATGCGCATGTCGGTTTCCAACGTGCTCGGCCTGGCGTCCGGCACGAAAGTCGGCCTCTACGGCACCGAAGGCACGATCAAGCTCGCCGAAGGAGACGACGGGTTTGGATTGTGGTCGGGACGGCGTGGCGACGACGCGCTAAAGCCGGTCAAGATCGCACCGGAGAAAGCGGGCGATTGGCGTGTCGAAGAGGAGTTCATCAACGCCGTCCGCGGTACCGAGGCGGTGACCCATACCGACCTGGTCACGGCGGTCAAGTACATGGAATGGTCGGACGCGGTGTGCCAGTCGCTCAACACGGGGGATACCGTCTATCTACCACGAATCGATTGATTCAAATGAAAAAACCAAAGATCGACGGAGAGCGCCTATGGGCCAGCCTGATGGACATGGGCCGCATCGGGGCCACGCCTGGCGGCGGCTCGGGGCGCATCGCGTTGACCGATCTGGACCGCGAGGCGCGCGACGTGTTCGTCGACTGGAGCCGGGAGGCGGGCTGCGCGGTGCGGATCGACCGCATGGGCAACATCTTTGCCCGTCGTGCCGGCACCGATGATGCCCGACCCCCGGTCATGACGGGAAGCCACCTGGATACCCAGCCGCTCGGCGGAAAGTTCGACGGCGTCTACGGCGTGCTTGCGGGACTTGAGGTGGTGCGCACTCTGAACGATGCCAGCATCGAAACCGAAGCGCCCATCGACGTCGTCGTGTGGACCGACGAAGAAGGAGTACGCTTCCAATCGTCCATGATCGCATCGGGCATATTCGCCGGCATGTACGATCTGGACCACGGGCTCTCTTCCGCCGACAGCAACGGCAATACCATGGGCGGGGAGTTGGAGCGCATCGGCTACGCCGGGCCCGAACCGGTGGGCGGCTATCCGATCGACGCCTTTTTCGAGGCTCACATCGAACAAGGTCCACTTTTGGAATCGGAGGGCAAATCCGTCGGCGTGGTCCTCGGCGCCCAGGGCAAGCGCTGTTTTCGCGTCACCGTCGAGGGCGAGGAAGGACATGCCGGGACGCTTCCCATGGATCAGCGCCGCGATGCACTCCTCGGCGCGGCACGCATGATCGACGCCGTTAACCACGTCGCCTTCTCTCACCAGCCCCGCCCGGTAATCACCGTCGGTGCCATCAGGGCGCAGCCGAATTCACCCAACACAATCTCGGGGCGAACCGAATTCACCATCGATTCCCGCCATCCCGACGGCGACTTGCTGGCTGCCATCGGCGACGACTTGCGCCGGGTGTGCGCAGAGATTGTCGACGAGGCGGGTCTCGGCCTGAACGTCGAACAGAGCACCCACCGGCCGACGGTGACCTTTGATCCGTCCTGCATTACGGCAATTCGCGAGGCCGCAGAGGAGCGTGGTATCTCGCATCGGGACATTTATTCAGCCGCCGGACACGACGCTTGCAATATCTCGCTTTGCGCGCCGACGGGCATGATCTTCGTACCCTGCGAGAATGGCATCAGCCACAACGAGAAAGAAAATGCCAAGCCCGAAGACCTAGCCGCCGGTTGTGACGTCCTCCTCGGCGCCGTACTCGGGCGGGCCAATAGGGAAAACCGGCGTTAATAAAGTAATAAGCGGTCTTGGGGTAACGTCGCCTTCTCGCCATCTGGGGAAGGGGACTAGATGAAACGTCTGGCCACGATCACAGGGGTCCTTCTTGTGCTGGGTGCCTGCTCGGCTTACGAAAAGGGCGAAGTCGTCAAGAGCAGCCCACAAGAGATAAAGATTGGCATCGCCTATGACGCCGCCGTCGATGGCGTCGATAGTCGCCGCCAGGCGACCGAGCATTGCGCCGAATCGAGCAAGGGGGCGGTCTGGTACGGCCACGATCGGGACGGCAATATGCACTACCGCTGCGAATAATTCGTGCTAAAAGTAGGGCCCGCAGAAGTGGGTCTTTTTCGTGACAAAAGGCCCCGAATCGACCTATAGCGGGGTCCCATGGTCAAGATCGCCACCTGGAACGTGAATTCCGTCCGCTCGCGCCTTCCCATCCTTCTCGACTGGCTGGGCGAAGCGGCGCCCGACGTGGTGCTGCTGCAAGAGACCAAGGCGACGGACGATCAGTTCCCGCGCCTTGAGATCGAAGACAAGGGCTACAATATCGAGACGGCGGGACAGAAGAGCTATAACGGTGTCGCCATCTTGTCGAAATCCCCTATCGAGGTCGACCTCCGGGCCCTTCCCGGCGACCCCGAGGATGAACAGGCGCGTTATATCGAGGCCTTTACCGGCGGCGTCCGCGTCGCCTCGATCTATCTGCCCAACGGCAACCCGACGGACGGGCCCAAGTACCCCTATAAACTGTCCTGGATGGAACGCCTTTATACCCACGTTCAGACCCTTCTGGCCGACGAGGATGCCTTCGTCCTTGGCGGCGACTACAACGTGACGCCGGACGATGGCGATCTCTACGATCCCGAGGGCTGGCGCGACGATGCTCTGTGCCGCCCCGAAACCCGTGCGGCTTGGCGCAAAATTATCTACCTTGGCCTCACCGACGCGTTGCGCGCCACCAGCCCCGAGGTCGGGCGCTACACCTATTGGGACTATCGCGCCGGCGCCTGGTCCAAGGATCACGGGTTGCGCATCGATCATTTTCTGTTGTCGCCCCAGGCCGCCGATCGCTTGGTCGACACCGGCATCGACCGCGGGCCGCGTGGCCGCGAGAAGACATCCGACCACACGCCGGTGTGGTGCCAACTGGAAGACACATGAGCGAATTCCTGGGTGGCTGCCTGTGCGGAGGCATTCGGTATCGGCTTGGTGCTAAGTCCTCGCATGCCGCCCACTGCCATTGCTCTCAATGCCGCCGCGCCAGCGGGGCGGCCTTCCTCACCTGGGTTGCCTTTCCAGCGGTTTCGTTCGCCTTTATCCAGGGCGCCCCCAGGATCTATCGGGCCACCGACAAGGCGGAGCGTTCATTTTGTCCCGATTGCGGCACCCCGCTGACCTTTCGCCACGTCGATAGCGCCCATCAGGTCGACGTGACGGCCGGAAGCCTGGATAATGCCCAAGACGTCCAACCTGTCCACCATATTTGGGACTCCGCCAAGCTCGGCTGGCTGAACATGGGCGACGGCCTGCCCCGCTATCCGGGTGAGCGGGACGGCAGCGAGGACATGCCATGAGCGACAACCCCGTTTACGAAGGCGGCTGCCTGTGCGGCACCATCCGCTATCGCATCGCCGGCCCCATTGCGTGGGCCGCCCATTGCCATTGCGCCATGTGCCGGCGCGCCAGCGGCGCCGTCGCCCTCACCTGGGCCACCGTGCCAGCGACGCGATTTGCCATTACCCAGGGGGAGCCCGCCACATACCGGTCGTCGGAGAACGCCGAGCGCCGGTTCTGTCCCGCCTGTGGCTCTCAACTGACTTTTTGGTCGAACGCACACCCAAACGAGATGGATGTCTCGCTCGGCACCCTGGACCACCCGGAAGATCATCGGGCCGACAGGCACACCTGGGCCAAGAGCCGCCTATCGTGGCTTCGTCTCGACGACCATTTGGTAGCCTACGCCGAGTCCACACCGGCGGACAAACGGCCCGCGATCGGAGGGGGCGATGATGCCTAAGCACATCCTGGTCACCGGCGGCACCGGCTTTATCGGCGCCGCACTGGTGCGCCGTTTGGTCGGCGACGGCCATCGGGTGAGGGTGCTGGACAACGACTCGCGCGGCTCCGCCGGTCGGCTCGACGACATCGCCGATGACTTTGAGAGGATTTCGGGCGACGTGCGCGATGCAAAGGCGGTGGAGAAGGCGGCACGAGGCGTCGATGCCGTCCACCACCTGGCCTTCGTCAACGGCACCGAGTTCTTTTACGAAAAGCCCGAATTGGTCCTCGACGTCGGCGTCAAGGGCATGGTCAACGTGCTCGACGCCTGTATTAAGGCCGAAGTCGGAGAACTGGTGCTGGCGTCATCTTCTGAGGTCTATCAGCACGCACCCAAGGTGCCCACCGACGAAACCGTACCGCTCAGCATTCCCGACCCCACCAATCCGCGCTATTCCTATGCCGGCGGCAAGATCATCAGCGAGATCATGGCGCTCAACTACGGACGCAAGTATTTCGAGCGCGTGCTGATCTTCCGTCCGCACAACGTCTATGGCCCCGACATGGGCTGGGAGCACGTCCTTCCTCAGTTCGTGTTAAAAATGAAAAAACTATCACAACAATTTGATTCAACTGTAGAATTTCCCATACAGGGAACCGGGAAGGAAACCCGCGCCTTCGTCTTCATCGACGATTTTGTCGATGGCCTGGCGATCATGTTCGAGCTGGGCGAGCACTTGGGCATTTACAACATCGGAAGTACCGAAGAGGTCGCCATCACCGATGTCGCCCGGATGGTCGGAGAATTTTATGACCGCCGCATCAATGTCGTCGCCGGCCCCCTCGCCGAAGGAGGAACGCCCCGGCGCTGCCCCGACATCGCCAAGCTCAAAGCGCTCGGCTACCGGCCCCGGATGACGTTGAGCGAGGGCTTGCCGGTCCTGGCGCGCTGGTACGACGCCAATGCCGGCAAGGCGCCAGTGGACGCGAGTTAAAGGGGAAGGACGATGGAAACAAAGCCCAAGCTGGCCGCCGGGAGCGGTGGCAGCGTCGTCGTCGAGACCTGCCAGGCCTGCGGCGGTGCCGACCTGCAATCTGTGCTTTTTCTGGGCTATCTGCCGCCGGTCAATCAGATGCGAATGATCGGCGCGCGCCCCCATGAACAACCGGCCTATCCGGCCGAGCTTCTCTACTGTCCGGGTTGTGAGATGGTGCAAATCGGCCTTATCGTCGATCCCGCCATCCTGTTTCCGCCCGATTATCCCTATACCAGCGGCACGACGCGCATCCTGCACGAAAATTTTGCCGATTTATCGCGCGAATGCGCAGACTTGCTGGCCCCGGCGGCGGATGACCTGATCGTCGATATCGGTTCCAACGACGGCACGCTGTTGTCGAAGTTTGCCGATAGCGGCTGGCGGCTCTTAGGGATAGAGCCGACCGAGGCGGGCCAACTTGCCATTGAGAAGGGAATTGCCACCGAAACCGCCTTTTTTACCAAAGCGCTGGCCGAGCAGATGAGAGCCAAGCACGGCGCCGCCAAGCTGGTAACGGCAGCCAACTGCTTCGCCCATATCGAAAACGTCCACGATATCATCAACGGCGTCTTGGCAATGATGGCCGACGACGGAGTTTTTGTTTCCGAATCCCACTACCTGATCTCGCTTTTGGAGACCGTGCAGTACGACACCATTTATCACGAGCACCTGCGATATTACTCCCTGACCAGCCTGGCGAACCTTCTTGCCATGCACGGCCTTGAAGTCATCCACGCCCGACCCATCCCAAGCCACGGCGGATCAATCCGCGTTTATGCGGCACGGCACGGTTCGCGCCCGGTGCTCCCCTGGGTCAAGAAGATGCTGGCCGCCGAGGCGGCCCGGGGCCCGATGGCGGAACAATTGAGCGTCTTCAAGGACCAAGTCATTTCCAGCAAGTTGGAACTCCTGGCCATGCTCCACTCCATCAAAGCCGAGGGTCAGCGCATATATGCCGTTAGCGCGCCGTCCCGGGCCAGCACCCTGGCCCATTACGCGGGCCTCGACGACGGCCTTATCGACTGCATCTTGGAGATCGACGGATCACGCAAGATCGGCCGCTCCCTGCCCGGCACATTGATCCCGGTGATCGAGGAATCGCGCCTGTTCGCCGATCAGCCCGAATACGCCCTCATGTTTTCATGGCACATCGCCGACGAACTGGCGCCCAAGCTTCGCGACAAGGGGTACGCGGGTAAATTCATCGTGCCCCTGCCCCGGCCCCGCATTATTTGACCTTGGGCAGGATCAGGCGCCCCTTAACCTGGGCCAGCATGAAGATGGCGTAGACGGGGGCATTCTCGAATCCGCCGTCGGCAAGGCGCCGGGCAACCTCTTCGGGCGCCATGGTCAGGGCCTCCAACTCGGGTTCGGACGGCTGAAGGGGTGTGACGGGCACCGTCGTCGCGGCAAAGAAGCACCACATGCGGTTGCCCAGGCGTCCGGCATCGGGGACCAGATTGCCCAGCAATTCCATGCTATCGGCGCGGTAGCCGGTCTCTTCCAGCAACTCGCGCTTGGCCGCTGCCTCAGGCGTCTCTCCGCCATCGACGAGCCCGCAGGGAAGCTCCAGCGACACCGTCTCGGTGACTGGGCGGTATTGGCGCACAACAAGGATACGTCCCTCGGGCGTCAGCGCCAGAATGGCGACGTAGTCGTCGGGCACGACGGCGTAATAGGGATCGCCGCCCTGGTCACTATCGAGAGTTTTCGCCACGACCTCGAACCACGGCGTCTTCAAAACCGTCTCGCGGGTGGCAACCCTGGGCCGGGGTTTCGTGCTCCGGCCCGGCGGTTCGGATGCTTTTTCGTTCATGGTCCTCTGGTGCCAAAGGTGGGCCGCGCCGAGACTGGGCAAGGCGCCGTTCGATGGCAAGCCCTTTGTCGGACATCAGCGTCGATTGACAACCCCGGCGGCACGGGTTTATCTGCGCATCGACGCGCCATGCATTATCTGTACGCAACTACGCCGGCCCGGCCGGGGGAACCATGACCGAATGGAACGCCGAAATAACCGTCGTCGGCGGCGCCGGCCATGTTGGCCTGCCGCTGGCCCTGGCCTTCGCCGATATCGGCCGGCGTGTGCTCATCCACGATATCGACGACAAGGCCCTTAAGACCATCGCCGGGGGCCGCCTGCCGTTTGTCGAATACGGCGGCCAGGCCTTGCTGGACAAGGCCCTCGGCGAAGACAAACTACGGTTTTCCGCGTCCGTCGATGACGTGCCGGCGGGCGGAGTCATGGTCGTCACCATCGGCACGCCGATTGACGAGTTCCTTAACCCCGAATACGAGGCTGTCTCGGATTGCATCGACAATCTGTTGTCCAAAATGACGGACGATTGCCTGGTCATTCTGCGCTCGACGGTCTTTCCGGGCACCACCGATTGGCTGCACCGCCACCTGCGCACCCGGGGAAAATCCCCCAAGCTGGCTTTCTGCCCCGAGCGCGTGGTGCAGGGTCATGCCACCCAAGAACTGCGCAAGGTGCCCCAGATCGTCAGCGGAACGACGCCCGAGGCGGAGGACGAGGCGGCGGAACTGTTTGCCGGCATCGGTCCCGCGATTGTCCGCCTGACGCCTCAGGAGGCCGAATTCGCCAAGCTTTTCAGCAACACGTACCGCTACATCCATTTCGCGGTGACCAACGAGCTTTACATGATCGCCGAGAACGCGGGCGTCGATTACCACCGGGTCCTCGACGGCATGACCCAGGATTATCCGCGCGCCCAGTACATCCCGAGGCCCGGCTTCGCGGCGGGACCGTGCCTGTTCAAGGACACCATGCAGCTCTCGGCCTTTGCCAACAACCGTTTCGGCCTGGGCCACGCGGCCATGCTTGTCAATGAGGGGCTTGTGCTCTACGTGGTTGACGAGGCGCGGCGCAAGTACCCGCTGGCCGAAATGACGGTGGGCCTTCTCGGCATGGCCTTCAAGGCCGACGTGGACGACACCCGGGCCTCGCTCAGTTACAAGATGAAGAACGCGCTCAAGGCCCACGCCAAGGAGGTCCTGACCACCGACCCCCACGTCACCTCCGACGCCGAGATTAAGCCCTTGGACGAGGTTATAGCCAAGAGCGATCTTCTCGTCCTGTGCACCCCGCATGGGGCCTATAAGGACCTCGATGTCGGCGAAACGCCGTTGATCGACATATGGCGCTACATCGGCTCGGGACGAATCTAATTCAGGCACCCTCTTCAGGCAGAAGGAAAAAGAAACGGTGACACCGCCCGACGAACGTATTCCCTGGTTCCAGCCCCAGGTCGGGGCGGCCGAAGAGAAGCGCTTGGCCGAGGTCCTGGAAAGCGGCTACATCAACGCCGGCGAGGTAACCCGCGAATTTGAAGAACGCGTGGCAGAGACCATCGGCGCCCGACATTGCATCGCCGTTAGCAGTGGCACAGCGGCCATTGCCCTAGCCCTGATGGGCAAGGGGATCGGTCCCGGCGACGAGGTCATTGTGCCGGACCTTACCTTCATCGCCACCGCCAATGCCGTCCGTTTGACCGGCGCCAACGTCAAGCTGGTCGATGTGGAGACTAAGCGCTTCACCCTTGATGTCGAACGAACGCGGGCCGCCATCGGGCCAAGGACCCGCGCCGTTGTCCCGGTTGACGTCAATGGCCGCGGCGCCGATTACGGCGTCTTGGAAACGCTGTGCCGTGACAAGGGTTTGGCTCTTATTTGCGATTCAGCAGAAGCGCTTGGTTCGAAATGCACCGGGCGCTTTCTCGGCACCTTCGGCGATGCCGGCGCTTTTTCGTTTTCAGCCGCCAAGACCATTTCTTCCGGTCAAGGCGGCATGATCGCCACCGACGACGAGGATCTCACGTACCGGCTGCGCGAACTCCGCGACCAGGGGCGGCGCAGCCAGGGAACCGGCGGCAACGACCTCCATCCGGTCGTTGGCTTCAATTTCAAGTACACCAACCTGCAGGCCGCCGTGGCGCTCTGCCAAATGGATCGCCTGGCCGACCGCCTTGATCACTTTCGCCGCCGCGATCAGTGGTATCGGGACTTACTTACCGATTGCCCCGGCGTCTCGTTGCCACCGCTCGACGATGGCGAGGAAGTCCGCCAATGGACCGATATCCTGACCGATCGGCGCGACGACGTTGTCGCCGCGTTGTCCGATCAGGGCATCGGCTGCCGGCCGTTCTGGTATCCCCTGCATACCCAGGCACCCGACAAGGCATCGGACAACGGTTTTCCGGGCGCCATGGCGGTCTCTTACCAGGGCCTATGGCTACCGTCGTCGTTCGAGTTGACCCGCGAGGAGGCGGCGCTGACCGCCGGCATTATTCGCCAAACCCTTTCCGGCACCACAACCTAGAGCAAATCCCGAGCGAGCGGAATCGTTCGCAACGATAAATTTGCTTAAAATCAATATGTTAGAGCATTTTCCGTAAGCGCGAGCGATCGGGAAATGGTCTAACGAGGCGGCATCTGCCGGCCTTCGCCATCGGCCCTGGGAAGCCGCACTACCACCGCGCCCTGTTGCCCGGCCTTCGGAGGCCGGTGCAGGCGCGTCATGCCCCACAGGAACCAGCGCAGGTATTCCATCGTCCAGGGTCCGAGACGGAATGTAGATTCGCCACCGAACAAGCGGTCGATGGAGACGATCGGAACCTCACCGAGCCGAAGACCCATGATCTGCGCCTTGATGGCCATCTCGAAAGCCACCGCCCAGCCAACCGGTCGTGATTGCAGATCGAAGTCGCCGAACCGTGCGCGCCGAAACATCTTGATGCCGGTTGTCGAGTCGGTGAGCGCCGAGCCGGCCAGGGCGTGGAACAGGCGATTGGCCAAACGCGACAGTATACCGCCAATGAGCGAGCCCCCGAGCCGCCGACCGCCGTGGGCGTAGCGCGTGCAACTGACAAAATCGCAGCCTTCGTCCATCAATTTCAGCATGTCGTCAATGGCTAGTACGGGCCCGACCTCGTCTGCGGCAAAAATAAGAATGATGTCGCCGGCCGCCGCCTCGACACCGGCGCGAATGGCATTGATGACACCCACGCCTAAGGTGTTGTGCAGGGTGCGCAAGTGGGGAAAGTCAGCCCCCATGGACGCCACCACGGCGACGCTGTCGTCGTCGGCCTCATCGTGAACGACCAGAACCTCGTGTGGAACCTCGACGACGGCGCGCAACACCTTGAGCATGACGCGCACGTTGAGGCCCTCGTTGCGCACGGGAACCAGGATCGATAGCGCGATAGGTTCGGCCTGGCGCTCCTTGCTCACCTCCGCGTCCCCTTCACGTCCTTCGCCATGGCATTCTCCACCGGTCCGCAGGCGTCCAAATGGAAACTGCTCCGACAAACGCGCCTCGCCTTCGAATCGGCGCAATTCCTCGATGTCGGCGGTGACAAGCGCACCTAGGACGGCGCTGCTGCTCTCCGGCGGAGCCGAGCGAAGGTTTCATATCGGTTGGGGGGTGTCAATTCCCAACCCATGCCCTGGGGCGGGAATGACGTTATTTGTTGCGCCGACCCCCTATCGGTCGATAATCATAGACAAAATTCCAGACACCGTGCCCCGAAACGGAGGAACTCCTCATGGACGCTAAGGTCTTCGACAAGAAAAACCTGCCCAGCCGCCATACCAGCGTCGGCCCGGAGAGCGCGCCGCACCGCTCGTACTATTACGCCATGGGCATGACCGAAGAGGAGATCAAGCGCCCCTTCGTCGGCGTCGTCACCACATGGAACGAGGCGGCGCCGTGCAACATCTCGCTGATGCGCCAGGCTCAGGCGACCAAGAAGGGCGTCAAGGCGGCCAAGGGCACGCCGCGCGAGTTCACCACCATCACCGTGACCGACGGTATCGCCATGGGCCACCAGGGCATGAAATCGTCTCTGATCAGTCGCGAGGTGATCGCCGATTCGGTCGAACTGACCATGCGCGGCCATTGCTATGACGCCCTCGTCGGCCTGGCCGGCTGCGACAAGTCGCTGCCCGGGCTGATGATGGTCATGTTGCGCCTCAACGTGCCGTCGGTGTTCATGTACGGCGGCTCCATCCTGCCCGGCCGCTACAAGGGCAAGGACATCACCGTCCAGGACGTCTTCGAAGCCGTCGGCGCCCATAGCGGTGGTCAGATCAGCGAGCGCGAACTGCGCGACATAGAATGCGTCGCCTGCCCATCGTCGGGCTCTTGCGGCGGTCAGTTCACGGCCAACACCATGGCCTGCGTGTCGGAAGCCATAGGCCTCGCCATTCCTGGTTCGGCCGGCGCGCCGGCGCCCTATGATTCGCGCGATGCCTATGCCGAGGCCAGCGGCGAGACGGTAATGAAGCTTTTGGCCCAGAACATCCGGCCGCGTGATATCGTCACCCGCAAGTCATTGGAAAACGCCGCCATGGTGGTCGCCGCGTCGGGCGGCTCGACCAACGCCGGGTTGCATCTGCCGGCAATGGCCCACGAAGCCGGTATCGACTTCGACCTGATGGACGTTTGCAAGATCTTTGAGAAAACGCCCTATATCGCCGATCTCAAACCATCCGGGCGCTATGTCGCCAAGGATATGTTCGAGGTTGGCGGCGTGCCAGTACTCCTGAAAGCACTTCTGGAAGGCGGCTACCTGCACGGCGATTGTCTAACGGTCACCGGCAAGACCATGGCCCAGAATCTGGCCCGGGTGAAATTCCCCAAGGACCAGGACGTCATCCGCCCGACCAAGGACCCGATCTCGCCGACCGGCGGCGTCATCGGCCTCAAAGGCAACCTGGCGCCCGAAGGAGCCATCGTTAAGGTAGCCGGGATGGACGGCCTTAAGTTCACCGGCCCGGCGCGGGTCTTTGATTGCGAAGAAGACGCCTACGAGGCCGTCGTCAAGCGCAAGATCAAGAAGGGCGAAGTCATCGTCATACGCTACGAGGGTCCCAGGGGCGGCCCCGGCATGCGCGAGATGCTGTCGACCACGGCGGCGCTTTACGGCCAGGGCATGGGCGACAAGGTGGCGCTTATCACCGACGGCCGCTTCTCGGGCGCGACGCGCGGCTTTTGCGTCGGCCACGTCGGGCCCGAGGCCGCCGTCGGCGGACCCATCGGACTCCTCAAGAACGGCGATGTGATTACGCTCGACGCAGTCAAGGGGCGCCTCCAAGTCGATCTGACCAAGAAGGAATTGGACAAGCGGCGCAAGTCTTGGAAACCACGCAAGACCGACCACCAATCCGGCGCCCTGTGGCGTTACGCCCAGAACGTCGGCGAAGCCTGCAAGGGCGCCGTCACCCACCCCGGAGCCAAGGCCGAGACCCATACCTATGCCGACATCTGATCGCGTCACGCCTGAACTGGACGTCAATTTCGTCCGCTCGTTCTTTCCCAACCTGAACGACGGCTGGGCCTTTTTCGAGAATGCCGGCGGCAGCTATGTGCCGAAGACGGTGATTGAGCGCGTCACCGCCTACATGACCGAGATGCAGGTGCAGCCGGGCGGCGTCTTCGAATCGGGCCGACGCGCCGCAGAAAAGCGCGACGAGGCGCAGCGCCTGGTGGCGGAGATGATTAACGCCGACGAGGGCGAGGTTATCATCGGCCCTTCAACCACCACCAACGTCTATGTCATGTCCCACGCACTGGCGCCCTTCTTCGAGGCCGGCGACGAAATCATCGTCACCAACCTGGACCACGAGGCCAACAGCGGCGCCTGGCGGCGCCTCGAGAGGACCGGCGTCACCGTCAAGGAGTGGCGGGTCAACCCCGATAGCGTAGAGTTGGAGATCGGGGACCTTGATGCGCTGCTGGGCGAGCGCACCCGCCTGGTGTGCTTCCCCCATTGCTCGAACGTCGCCGGCGGTATCAACGACGTGGCGGCAATCACCGCAAGGGCCCACGCGGCGGGCGCCATGGTGTTTGTCGACGGCGTCGCCTATGCGCCGCACCGGGCGGTCGACGTCAAGACGCTCGACGTCGATTTCTATGCCATGAGCTTTTACAAGGTCTATGGTCCGCACCTTGCCATGGTCTATGGCAAGCGCGATTTGTTGTTGCGGTGCGAGCCACAGAACCACTTCTTCATCGGAGAAGACCGCCCGGCCTTGCGCGTCAACGCGGGCTATCCGCCCCACGAATCGACCGCCGCCCTGCCCGGGATCGTGGATTACTTTGAGGCCGTCCACAGCCACCACTTCGATGAACCGGAAAACAGCCTCAATCAACGGATCAAGCGCGTCTTCTCGCTCTTTGCCGCGCACGAGGAAAAAATTTCGGCGCGCTTTCTCGATTTCCTCGCCACCAAGCCCGGCGTGCGCCTCATCGGACGCAACAACCCACGCGCCGCGAGCCGCGCCCCCACTTTCTCGTTCCTGGTCGAAGGGATGAAGTCCGCCGAACTGCCGCCGCTTGCGGCCAAAAACCAAGTCGCCATCAAGAACGGCAATTTTTACGCCTATCGCCTGATGGAGCCTTTGGGGCTGGACCCGGCTGATGGCGTCGTACGCACCTCCATGGTCCACTATACGGCCATGGAGGACGTCGACCGCCTAATCGCCGCCCTGGACGAGATCCTGTAAGAGGAAACCCATGTCCGCCCCCGCGAGAGTCCTGGTCGTCGGCGCCGGCATCGTCGGCACCTGCTGCGCGGTCTATCTGCAACGTGAGGGTTTCCGCGTTACGCTGATCGACCGCGACGGTCCGGGCGAAGGCTGTTCATCGGGCAACGCGGGAAACTTCTCCGTCGGTTCCGTCTTCCCCCAATCGATGCCCGGAATCTGGCGCAAGGTTCCGGGCATGCTGATGGATCCTCTGCTCCCCCTATCGATTCGTTGGCGCCATCTGCCGGCCGCCTTGCCCTGGTTCACCCATTTTACCATGAACAGCCGGCGCCGGCGAGTGGAAGAAATCGGTCTCGCCTTGAAGGCCCTTTACGGCCACGTCCTCGATGCCTACGACGCCCTCCTCAAGTCCGCCGGTGCCCAAGACCTGATCGTGTGCCGGGGCAGGCTGACCACCTACGAGAGCGAATTGTCCCTGCAAAAGGATGCCTACGCGCTGGAGCTTCGGCGGCGCCATGGAATCGACGTGCAAATCCTAAGCGGCGATGAAGCACGGAAAATGGAACCGGCGCTTACCCCCCTGGTCAAGCGGGCCGCCTTCCTGCCCGCCTACGCCCATACGGTCAACCCCCTGCGCCTGACCCAGGTCCTGGCCGAGCAATTCGTCCGCGACGGTGGGACCGTGTTGCGCGAAACCGTCAGGGGATTCGAAGCGAAAGACCCCGGACCACCCCGGGTGTTGACCGACACCGGCGGCCATGACGCCGAGCAGGTGGTTATCGCCGCCGGCGCCTATTCCGGCCGGATGGCGGCGCAACTGGGCAGCCGCGTGCTTCTTGAAGCGGAACGGGGCTACCACTTGTCGATGTCCGACCCTGGGGTCACGTTCACACGCACCATCATGTCATCGGACCGGTTCATTACCATCACGCAAATGGAGCCCGGTCTTAGGGTCAGTGGCATCTCCGAATTCTCAGGCTTGGACGCGCCACCGCGCTACCGTCTCGCCGACGTGGTATTGAAACACGCCCGAGACCTCATCCCCGATCTCAATCCCGCCGGTGCCAGCCGTTGGATGGGAAATCGGCCTTCGACACCCGATTCACTTCCCATCATCAGCCGCTCGCCCCATAACCCGAACGTTCTGTTCGCCTTTGGCCATTTCGGCCTTACACTGGGGGCTATCAGTGGCAAGCTCATCGCGGAAATGGATACTGGCCGACCCACCACCATCGACACCACGCCCTATAGGGTAGACCGCTTCTAGGTGTTAATGCAGATTCCCGATCACCGGGTCAGATAGACCAGAACCGCCAGGAGGCCAACGGCGACGGCCTGGGCGATAACCCGAAGGCGCATCAAGCGGTTGCGGCGCTCTTCCGAGGTATCACCCGGATTTGCGAAGCCGAACAGCCCGGCGACCAAAATCACCACCACGGCCACCAAGATGAGTACCAAAATCGCTTCGATGAAGCCCATGCTTCCACCTCTCCCGTCACTGTCCTAGACAATACCCGTTTAAGGATGGCATCGGGCACGGTCCATTGTCACGCCTAAATAAGCCCTCGTTTCGAGAGACCGATATCAGCTCCCCCCGCCAACCTCATCGGGCGACCGGCCGACGATGCGCTGATAGAGCTGAGGGTCGGTAGCGCCCTCGCTACCGATGACCAGAACCCGGCTGTCGTCAGTCAGTCCCAGGGAGGTACGAGCACTGTCATCGGCGCAGGCGGCAAGCAGGCCGGCCAAGGCCGCGACCCCCGATTCACCGGCTACCACCGGGGCATCGCCATCGATCCCTTCGGCCAGAAGGCACATGCCGGCGACGGCGGCCTCGTCGGGGACAGTCATGAAAGTATCGGCAGCGCGATCAAGGATGCGCCACGCCGGTACATTGACCTCGCCAGCGGCGAGACAGGCCATCACGGTCTCCAGATCACCTGGAAATAGCGTTGGTTTTCCATTGACGGCGCTGACGTAGAGACAGGCCGCCTTTTCCGGCTCTACAATAGAAGTATGGGGCCGTTCGTCGCCCAGAACCTGCCACACATGGCCGCAGACGGCCGCCGCCAGGCCGCCGACACCGCCTTGTACGAAGATGTGCGTTGGCGCCTGGCCGAGTTGCGTCAGGGCCTCGTCGGCAAGGGTGGTGTAGCCCTGCAAGATGTCGAGTTGGGTCTGGTCGAAGTCGTCGCCCGCCGTGTCGGAGACCAGGATCCAGCCGTTCTCTTTTGAATCCGCCTGGGCGCGGCGCAACGAATCATCATAAACGCCGGGAACCCGCACAACGCGGGCACCATAGCGCGCGATGGCGTCCTCGCGGCCCTGGCTCACGCCTTCGTGGATATAAATGGCCGAGGCGCAGCCGAAGGCTTGGGCCGCCCAGGCGACGGCGCGGCCGTGGTTGCCGTCGGTAGCGCAGGCCACGGTGACCCGCGGGGCCGCGTTCCCGGCGTCCGGGTTGCGGGCCAACAAGCGCCTCACCGCCAGCGGCCCGCCCAGGGCCTTGAAGCTGCCAAGGCCGAAACGTCCGCCTTCATCCTTGTACGACAGCGATGCCAGGCCCGCCGCCTGGGCGAGCCCAGGCAAGTCCTTCAAAGGGGTCGGCGCGTAGTCCGGCCAAGCGGCGACGTCGAGGCGGGCGGCGACGCAATCTTCGCGGCCGAGAAGACTCCCCAGGTCTTCGGGCCAACCGCTAGAAATCTCGGCGCGCGGATTGTGGAATAGCTTGGGCGGCGTGGCCGCGAACCGGGCACGAACAGAATCCAACATTATCCTCCCCGCGCGACCTTAATTTCGGCCTCGGCGGCGGAAGCCAGAAAGCGCGTGTCGCTGCCGATGGCAACGAAACGAAAGCCCCTGTCGAACCAACGTTTAGCAACGGCACCGGCGGCACAGTAGACACCGGCGATGACGCCGTTCTTCTCAGCCGCCGCCAGGATGGCGTCTATGGCGTCGACAACGACCTTCTCGGTCGGTTCCATGGAAGGCGCACAACCGAGGCTGATGGCAAGATCGGCGGGCCCGATGAAAACGGCGTCCAGCCCCTCGACAGTGGTGATCTCGTCCAGTTTCTCAACGGCTTCGCTGGTTTCGATCATGGCCAGGGTCACCAAGGTGTCGTTGGCATGCTCGAGATAATCTTCGCCGCCATAAAGTATGCCGCGCGCCGGACCGAAACTGCGGTAGCCTTGAGGCGCATAGCGGCACGCGCCGACGAAGGCCTCGCACTGGGCGCGATTGTTGACCATCGGACAGATGATTCCATAGGCGCCGGCGTCTAAAAGTTTCATGATCGACGACGGGTCGTTCCATGGGGCCCGGGCCAGGGGGATGGCCGAAGTGGTGGAGATGGCCTGCAGCATTTCGGCGGCGACCTGGAAACCGATCATACCGTGCTGCGTGTCGACGGTGACGGCATCGAAGTCCTGATTGGCGATGATCTCGGCGCCCAAGGAGGTCGGCAAACCAACCCAGCCACTGAGCACATTGCCCCCTTCCGCCCAGATGGTGCGAATCCGGTTTTCGCGCATATCGACGATTCCTTTTCCCTGTCCTCGTTGTCCGGGAGTACCCCCGCTGAGGGTGCGATTGTGCCCCGAATTGCCGCCCCCATTCAACCGAAGGCGCACCAAATCAGGGGCACAGGCGAAAGAAAGGCCCCGCTTGGGGGATAAGCGGGGCCTTAGGCTAGGAGTCGAACGTCCATGAATAGACGCAATGCTTTGCGCACTGATTGAGTTATATCATGCGAATGGGAATTATTTCAAACCATATCTTTGCTGTTGGGAAATTTTTATATTGATCGGCCACACACGATGATCGAAGAGCTCTAAGCCAGTTCAGGCGACACGCCATGCAAATCTTGGCGTACATGCGATCTGTTACGATGGCGACCGAAAACACCACCATCACGGTGGTGTCGATTAGCGGGAGGTTGAGCGATGGAACAAAGGCTCAGCGTGATAACCCTTGGCGTTGCCGATCTTGGACGATCGCGCCGCTTCTACGAAGACGGCCTGGGTTGGCGGCGAGGGAATACCCAAAAAGAGATCGTTTTCTTTCAGGCTGGCGGCCTGGTCCTGGCGCTCTATCCCCTTGCCGACCTTGCCAAGGACGCCTGTCTCGACGAAGACGGCCTTGGTTTCGGCGGTATCACGCTGGCCTACAACGTGCGCCAGCGCGAAGACGTGGACACTGTCCTGGCAGAGGCCCAGGCCGCCGGAGCGCGTATTCTCAAACCGGCCCAGGACGCCTTCTGGGGCGGTTATTCCGGTTACTTCGCCGATCCCGACGGCCATCCTTGGGAAGTAGCGTGGAATCCATTTTGGACACTGGACGCGGACGGCGCCGTCCGGATGCCGGCACCAGAGTGCTGATTTCTCAATGATTTAAAGGGCTGCCAGCCGGATCAGGGCCTCGTCCAGCTTGGTGCGCGCCGCCGCCGTATCGGCGAGGCGTCGGCGTTGTTCCTCTACTACCTCGGCCGGCGCCTTGGCAAGAAAGCCCTGGTTGGCCAGTTTTTTGTCGAGCTTACCGACCTCGCCATCGAGCTTGGCGATTTCCTTTTTCAGACGCGCCCTCTCGCCTGCAATGTCGATGATCCCGGCCAGGGGCAGAATAATCGTCGCCTCGTCGAGTACGTCTTGGATTGATCCTTTTGGCACCTCGCCGTCGGCAGCCTCGGCCGACGATAGCCGCGCCAGGCGGACAATTAAATCGCCATGTCGGGCCAAGCGGCTTTGCGACTTAGGACCCGCGTTCCTCAGGGTAAGCGGTATCGTCTGGCCCGGCGGCACGTGCATTTCAGAGCGGATGGATCGAACCTGGGTGACCAAGCGCACGACCCAGTCCATTTCGGCCTCTGCTTCGCCGTCGAAGTGGGCGCCATCGTGTTGGGGCCAATCCGCCAGCACCAGCAGGCCAGGCCGCTCGTCGGCGGTCTCGGCCCACAGCTCCTCGGTGACGTAGGGCATGAAGGGATGCAAAAGCCGCAAGATCCGGTCCAGGGCCCAGGCGGTGGCCGCCCGCGTCTCGGCAGCCGCACGGGCGTCGTCTCCGGTCAGGATCGGCTTGGTGAATTCCAGGTACCAATCGCAAAAAGTACCCCAGACAAAGTGGTAGAGCGCCCCGGCAGCTTCATTGAAACGATAGGCCTCCAACGCCTTTACGACCTCGTCCGTGGTCTCCGCCACCTTGCCGACAATCCAGCGATTGACCGTCTCAGAGCAGGTATTCGGGTCGAACCCGTCATCGGGCGTGCATCCGTTCATCAAGCAAAAGCGCGCCGCGTTCCACAGCTTGGTGACGAAGTTGCGATAGCCCTCGATCCGGTTTTCGGCAAGCCGGACGTCGCGTCCCTGGGCGGCCAGGATGGCAAGGGTGAAACGAACGGCGTCGGTGCTGTATTTCTCGAACAGGTCCAAGGGATCCATGACGTTGCCCTTGGACTTCGACATCTTTTGGCCCTTCTCGTCGCGCACCAGGGCGTGGATATAGACGGTGTGGAAGGGCACCTCGTCCATGAAGTGAAGCCCCATCATCATCATCCGCGCCACCCAGAAGAAAATGATGTCAAAACTGGTGACCAGGACGTCGGTGGGAAAATAGCGGTCGACTTCCGGCGTCGTTTCCGGCCAGCCGAGAGTCGAGAAAGGCCACAGCGCCGACGAGAACCAGGTGTCGAGCACATCCTCTTCGCGCTCAAGCGCCACCGTCTCGCCATAGTGCTTGTCAGCCGCCGCCCGGGCCTCTTCTTCGCTCATCTCAACGAAGATGGTGCCGTCGGGGCCGTACCAAGCGGGAACCTGGTGTCCCCACCAGAGCTGGCGCGAAATGCACCACGGTTGGATGTTGCGCATCCACTCGAAATAGGTGTTTTCCCAATTGCGGGGAACGAACTGGGTACGACCCGACTCCACCGCCTCGATGGCCGGTTTAGCCAAAGTCGCGGCATCGGCGAACCACTGGTCGGTCAGCCACGGCTCGATGACCACGCCCGAGCGGTCGCCGTAGGGCACGGTCATGAGGTTTTCCTCAATCTTTTCCAGCAGTCCGAGGGACTCCATCTCGGCGATGACGCGATCGCGCGCCACAAAGCGGTCGAGGCCCCGATAGACCTTTGGCACTTTGTCATTGAGCTGCGCGTCGCGATCGAAAATGTTGACCAATTCAAGGTCGTGCCGGCGTCCGACCTCGAAGTCGTTGAAGTCGTGGGCCGGGGTCATCTTGACGGCGCCGGAGCCCTTTTCTGGATCGGCGTATTCGTCGGCGACAATAATCAGCCGCCGGCCGACGATAGGCAGGATGCAATGCTGGCCCACCAGGTCCCGGTAGCGGTCGTCTTCCGGGTGAACGGCGATGGCGGTATCGCCCAGCATGGTCTCGGGCCGGGTCGTCGCGACAGTGATGGATTCGCCGTCGCGCCCTTCGATGGGATAGCGGAAGTACCACAGCTTACCGGTCGTCTCGCGCTGTTCGACCTCCAGGTCCGAAATCGCCGTATGCAGCTTGGGGTCCCAATTGACCAGCCGTTTGTCCTTGTAGATAAGGCCCTGCTTGTAGAGATCGACGAAAACCTTGCGCACCGCAGCCGACAGGCCGTCGTCAAGGGTGAACCGTTCGCGCGACCAATCGCACGACGCGCCAAGACGCCGCAATTGCCGGGTGATGGTGTCGCCCGATTCCGCTTTCCACTTCCACACGCGCTCGACAAAGGCTTCGCGACCCAGTTGATGGCGATCAGTCCCCTCCCCTTCAAGCTGGCGCTCGACCACCATCTGGGTGGCGATGCCGGCATGGTCGGTTCCCGGTTGCCACAGGACGTCGCGTCCGCGCATGCGCTCGAAGCGGACTAAGATATCTTGCAAAGTGTTGTTGAGGGCGTGGCCGATGTGCAGGCTGCCGGTGACGTTGGGCGGCGGGATGACGATCGTATAGGGCCGGGCATCGGGGCTACGGCCACAAGCGAAGGCACCCGCGTCTTCCCACCGGCTGTAGATGCGCTCCTCGACCGCGACGGGCCGGTAAGTCTTGTCCAGCATGGCTGAACCGTCCTTTTGCTATACCTTGAGTCCGTCCGAGAGAACCGTCCCTGGGCGCCGGAACGGTTTGGTCACGCGGGAAGCCAACACCGTCAGTCTTCCAGCCTCTCCGCCCGATTGATCATGAGATCGATTTCCTTCTTGACGAGACGCTCGATCAGGTAGGGCAGGTTGCGGTCCAGCCACTCTCTGAGAAGCGGGCGAAGCATCTCGCGTATCATATTCTCTAAGGTCAGGTCACGGTTGCCCACGACCATGTCACGCCTGTCGAGGATGGCGCGCGCCAATTCCGATAAGACATCGGTCGACGTCTGAGCCGTTGGGGCGGAGACCACACTCGGAGTGACAGCCGGCGCCGCGACGACCATATCCTGGGTAAGGTCGAGAACATCAGCGAACGCGGGCTCGGGTACCGGTTCCGGCGCTGGCGCTGGCTCCGGTTCGGGCTCTGGCTCTGGTTCGGGCTCGACGAATTCGATTTCGGGTGCCGGTTCGGGTTCCGGCTCGGCCTCGGCCTCCTCCGGCTCGCCATCTTCGGACAGGATGCGGCGAATGGAAGAGAGGATATCCTCCATCGAGGGTTCCTGCTGCCCCTCGCCCTCCGCGCCTTCCGCGCCCTCTTGACCTTCTTCTTCGCTCATCTACGTCTTATCCGATTAGGCAAGAATTGTACCCTCAACCATAACGGCACATAAACTAAAGCACAGGCCGAAGGAACACCACCCGCAATATTAATTGCCCTGGGGCCGGCTCCTTACTTTTTGCCCGTCGATCCGCCCTCCTCCGCTTCGGGCTGGCCGCTGGCTTCACCGCCGAAAGCCTTTTCGCGGACTTCTCGATAATGGTCCTCGGGATCGTAAATTTCGACCGGCAACTTGAGGTGTTTCGCCGTCATCTTACCGAGGGCGACATTGAGTTCAAAGATGGCAACCATCTCGTCGCGCTGGGCACGGGCAAAATCGACCTTGGCGTCAAGCAACTCCTGCTCAGCGTCGAGAACGTCTAGAACGGTCCGCGATCCCACCACGGCTTCACGCTGCACACCTTCCAGGGCTACTTCGGCGGCCTGAATTTCGCTTCGAAAAGCCACGATTCGCGCCCGCGCCGCCTGCAGAGCCTCCCACGAGCGAGTCGCTTCTTCAATGGCATCGCGGCGAGCTTGGCGCGTTTTCAACCGCTGCTCGGCAACCGACTGCCTGGCCTCGCGCAGCCGCGAATAGACCGCACCCGATTGGTAGAGCGGGACGGTCAGAGTCACCTTGGCCTGGAAGGAATCGATGCGCGATTCCTGACCCACCGAATCGAAGGTTCGCGACGCCGTTCCCTCCACGTCGATCTCGGGCAGCAGTTCTCCGCGCACCCCTTCGGCATCGTCGGTCAGGGCCTGCTCGTCGAAGGATCCGGCCACCACTTCGGGGGCCTGGACAGCGGCAATGCGCACTGCTTCCTCTCCGTCCACCGGCAAGTCCGTGGGCAGCGTTACCGGGGCAAGTCTGCCGGGGTTTTCGCCGACCACGTTGCGATAGGCGGCACGGAATGCCTTGAGGTCGCTTTCCGCCTGGATGTGTTCGGCACTGGCGCGGGCCAGGCGAGCCTCTGCCTGGTGGACGTCGGTACGCGTGATCTCACCGACCTGAAAGCGATCGCGTGTCGCCTCAAGATGGCGCTTTAGGACCTGTTCGTTGTTAGTGGTCAGTTCCAGGACCGCCTGGTCGCGCACCACGTTCATGTAGGCCGTCGCTGCGTCGCGCAGCACTCTCTGCTCGACGGCGATCAGCCTGGCGCGGCCGGCGCGCACGTTGTTCTCGGCCTCGCTGGTAGCGGCCACGGTCCGCCCGCCGCGATAAAGCGATTGCTCGATCGTGAAGCTGAGGCTGCGCGGATTGCGATGTTGTCGGCGGTTGGTCGCAATATTGCTCTCGACGGCCCGGCCGGCATAGTCGCCGACCATCTCCACAGTGGGCCGCCAATTCGATAGCGCCTGGGCCACGTCTTCGTCGATGGCGCGCAGCTTGGCCCGTTCCGCGAGCAAGGTGGGGTTGTTGTTGAAAGCCGCCACCAGGGCCTGCTCAAGTGTCTGACCCAGGGCGCCGTCCGCCATCCCGGTCAAACCCGTCAAGAGGATCAGAACCGCCGCCATCCGTTCATGCATGAGGAACCCCTGAAACGTCCGTCTTTCGGTGACTAGTCTAACGGCCCGACCGCTGGAAGGCAAAGAGATGAATGGCCGCGGATGCCGTCGAAAAAGGCCCTCGCGGGCTCAAGACATACTCAAAACACAAACGAGGGCTCGGTTTCGAAGCCAGGCAACAAGGGTATCGCGGCATCAAACTTCTCAAGGCTGGAAAACAGACCGTCGCGGCGCGTTACCAGGACCGCCTTACCCATCGGGCCTTCGGATATCACCGCCACCATGCGCCCACCCTCGGATAGTTGGTTGCGGATGGCGGGCGGAACCTCGGGCACGGCGCCGCAAAAGAAGATGACGTCATAAGGCCCTTGCTTGGCATAGCCATCGCGCAACGCACCTTCAACGCAGGCCACGGTATCGATCCCTTGTTCGCCCAGGGTCGCCGTGGCCGCCTCGGCAAGACCATGGTCGCTTTCCAGCGCCACCACCGTGTTCGCCATGCGTGCCAACACGGCCGAGCAATAGCCCGTAGCACAACCGATGACCAGAACCATGTCGCTGGGGGCGATTTCCGCTCCTTGCAGAAGGCGCGCCAGTACCAGCGGCTCCATCATGTGCCGCCCGTTGCCAAGCGGAATGTCCTCATCGACATAGGCGACACCGCGCAGGGACTTGGGCAAAAAGGCCTCGCGCGGCACTTCGGCCATGGCTGACATGACCAGGGGATCGGTGACCCGATTGGGCCTGATCTGGCTTTCTACCATGTTGTGGCGGGCGGCATTGTAATCCATGGGGCATCCCCCCTCTGGCATATCGTGAGATGCCCCGCTATATACTCCGTGAAGGCACCTCTGACAATGCCGTGCACGGCATGACGGGGGCGCCGGGAAATTTGCTTGCAGAGATCGGAGGCCTTCCTTAGTTTGGCGCGGTGGCAGAGTGGTTATGCAGGGGCCTGCAAAGCCCCGTACGCCGGTTCGATTCCGGCCCGCGCCTCTAGTTTAATCCGGCGTAGCTCAGTGGTAGAGCAAGCGGCTGTTAACCGCTAGGTCGTTGGTTCGAGTCCAACCGCCGGAGCCAACAAGGACAAGGGGTTAGCCCAGGGCGGGCTAGCCCCTTGTTCGTATGAGTGACCACTAAGTGACCACCGAGACTCGTTTCAGCGGCGCAAGCGGCCACACCCCTTCCCCGCCCTTTCCATGCACGTTTACACAGGAATTACACACGGCGGGACACCGCAACGCAACACGGACCGGCATTCCGGTTTGGGCTCACTTGGGAAGGGGGACCCCTTCCTGGTCGCGAAGCGACGGACTTCGGTCGGTGTCATGACGACGCGCCCCGCACCCCATTGCCCGTGATGGCGATATGCCGCTCCACGAGTCGCCACGGGACCCCCAGCCGCATACCTCACCCGACATTGAAGGTCGTGGTGATGGCCAGCGGCCACCTGAAATAGCCTTTGCTCTGCCCATAAGCTAGGATGGGTTGAAGGCATACGGCGATGGGAGGACGTATGCGGGGGTATTTACTTTTCTTGGCGATGGTGACGGCGGCGCTGTTCCTGTGTGTGGCGGGAGCATCGGCGGACAC
>PVBE011518696.1_pt1 | contig 31677 bp, 7 predicted proteins | sample 1631181 | NCBI WGS metagenome assembly PVBE01 (sample SAMN08397723, study PRJNA350692) | Marine metagenome, whole genome shotgun sequencing project. | isolation source: water | place: Pacific Ocean | collected 2012-04
GCGGCGGGATGACAAGCCTTCCACCGTCACGAACAGGCCGCCAATCAGGATGCCGTCGCGATCCACCGCCAGGGCGTGCACGGATGCGTTCGGGCCCACGCCGGGATCGAACGACTCATCGAGCGAACCGTCCCGGTTGAGTCGGGCCACATTGTTGCGCGTGACATCGTTTACCCGGGTGAACTCACCGCCGATGACAATTTTACCGTTAGGTTGCAGTGCCACGGCGAAGACATCGCCGTCGATGGCCGGCGGAGCAAAGTCCCCGGCCCGCGAGCCGTCCAAAGCCAAGGCGACCACGCCGGCGTCACCGGCCGCAAGAACGCGGCCCCAGCCCAGCGCGATGTCGAACACCGTGCCGCCAACCCGGCTGCCCGGATCGAACGCCGCATCCACCGCACCGTCGGCCGTCAGCCTGGCCAAGTGCTTGCGTGTGACACCGTCAACCTGATTGAACAAGCCGCCGATGTAAATCGAGTCGATGTCGTCCAGTTGCATACTGAAAACCGTGTTGTTCGGGCCGGCACCCACATCGAACTCGGCGTCAAGCACGCCGTTGATCTTTATCCTTGCCAAGCGCGGCGCCCCCTTTGCATTCACCTCGTTAAACTCACCCGCGACCAGCGCGTTGTTGCCGACGTCCATCGCCACGGCATAAACCGGCTTATCAGCTCCCTCGCCCTTCGGCCCAGCGGGACCGTTTTGCAACTCGTTGTCCACGATGATGACCGTTGAGAAATTCGGTGGGATCACCTGACCCCCACCGGTAGCCCCGAAGATGCGGATTCGGAACGCCTCCGCGCCCTCCTCTAACTTGTCATCCAGCACCGGGATATCGAGGCTCTTGACCGACTCGCCGTCGCCAAAGACCAGCTTGCCGGTGATACCCCGGTAATCGTCGCCGGCAATCGCGGTCAGATCGGATGTTGAGTAGTCGAGTTCCACCAAGCCGGTGTAGCCGTTGGTGCGCACCACGGTGACCGTGGCAAACCCGGCGGTTTCCTCCACGCGGAAGGTCGGTTTCTCGAAGTAAAACTCGCCTGGCGCAAAGTCGTTATCCACAATCTGCAGCATGGACACATCGAGACCGAGAATCGCCTTGCCAATGACATTGGTCAGCAAGAGGACAACACTCTCACGTCCCTCAACCTCCGTGTCGTCCACAATCGGCACATTGACGCTCATTGTTATCTCGCCATCGGCGAACTTCACCGTGTTGCTGACCATTTGGAAGTCGAGCACCGCCTCGGCCGTACCGTTGGTCGCGGTCAGGAAGGCCACTGTAGTCTCACCAATATTTGAACCGAGTCGGTCCACCTGGATTCGTGCGAACCCACTCTTGGCATCCTCGCCGATACTGTATGTTGGCGCCGAGAATGACAGCACACTGTCATCACTGACGATCTCAAGCAGGGCGCGGGACTGCAGCCCCTGTGTACCGTCGGTGAAATCGCTTAACTGCATGTCAACGGTCTCGTTAGGCTCGACATCCGAATCATCAATGATGTTGATCTGCACCTTCTGCAACACCTCGCCCTCTGGGAAGTCAAGCACCTGATCCACGCTCTCGAAGTCCAGCCCCGGCACGGCCGGTGTGTCGCCGGCAGAGAGCAGCGTGTTGATGCGAACCTGCACTCCGCCGGACAGGCCACCGCGCCGCACCACGCGTACCGTGGCATTGGTGCCGGTCTCACTAATCGAGTAAAACGGCTCCGCAAACTCGAGTGTACCCTGCCCCTCAATGATGCCACCGTGCAACTGGGTGAAGTATTCGCGCTCAAGCCCATCGAAAAGTGTAAAGCCACCGCCAATCAGGATTTTGTAATTGGGTAGCACAGCGATATCGAGCACAGAGCCGTTGGCACCTGTGCCGAAGTTGATACTCGTATCGACCGAACCGTCCGGGTTCAAGCGGACGATACCGTTTCGGTTAAGGTTATTGAAGGTGCTGAAGCTGCCGCCAATCAGGATCTTGCCATCGGACTGGATGGCCATGGCGTACACCGAACCGTTAGCACCCGCACCAACATCGAACGATTCGTCAAGCGAACCGTCTGGCATGAGTCGGGCCACGCGGTTACGAACCGCACCGTTGAACTCGGTGAAGAAACCGCCGACCAAAATCCTACCGTCCTCCTGCACCTCCACCAGACGAACCGAATCGTTGAACCCAGTTCCCGGATTGAACGATTCATCCACACTGCCATCGCTGTTCAAGCGTGCAATACCGGGAAGCGGTACGCCGTTGAAATGGGCAAAGTCGCCTACCGTCACAACCCGGCCGTCAGGCTGGATAGCCAAGGCGTTGACGACGAGGTCGGCTCCCGTGCCGATGTCAAAACCCTGATCCAAACTGCCATCGCTGTTGAGACGAGCCAAGCGGCTGCTGTTGTTGCCGTTGTACGAGACAAAGTCCCCACCGATGAGCACCCGGCCATCCGGCTGCAACACCACAGACTGCACCGGGTTGTCTGCGCCACCGCCGGGGTTAAACGTCCCGTCTAGCGAGCCGTCATAGTTCAACCGGGCGATGCGGTTCCGGTTCTCCCCGTTCACCGAGGTGAAGAAACCGGCCAGGATGGCGCGGCCATCCGACTGGATGGCGATGGCGCGAACGGAGTCGTTCACCCCTTGGCCAAGCGCAAAGGTGGAGTCGATTGTCCCGTCTGCGTTCAGCCGTGCCAGACGGTCACGGAACAAGCCGTTCACCTGCGTGAAATCGCCGCCAATCATGAACTTGTCGTCAGGCAACAGGGCAACTACGTTGACAAAATCGTTGGCTCCGGCGCCGGGGTTAAAGGCGGTATCCACCGAACCAGCCGGCTCGTTGACCGACTCGTCGTCGATCACCGTGAGAGTCGCCATGTTAGGGGTGCCAAGGATGGCCTTCTCCCATCGACCACGAACCGGCTGCGGATTCGTCAGGGCAACCGAGATCGTCTCTGCCCCCTCGACCACGTCATCATTCAGGATGGCCACCACGAAAGTGGAGCTAGCCTGGCCCGGCGCGAACTCAAGTACTCCGGTATTGGCCAGATAATCCGCACCAGCGACGGCGCTGCCGTTAAACACCTCGTACTGAACACTGACCGCCTCGGCCATACCGCCCAAACGCTCGACCGTCACAACAAAAGATCCGCCATTCTCATTTACGTAAAAATCTGACGAGGTAAAGGCCAATTGACCAAAGAAATCATCGTTGTTGATCGTCAACGAAGCCAGGCGCCGACCAAGCACAGGCTGTTTACCAGGCGCACCGGCCGGACTTTGCAGTTCGAGAATCAACTCCCGATCCGCCGCCACCGTGGTGTTGTCGATTATGTTCAACGTGATCAGTTTCTCACCGGTTTCACCGTCGGCCCAGGTGACAACCCCTGAAGCGTCAGCATAGTGCACGCCCTCCTCAGCGGTACTCTCAGCGGTAGGAGCATAGCTTACAGACACCTCGCCCACGCTACCTCCTATACGGCGGATGCCAAACTGGGATGTTCCGGCCGACTCAACGGCCTCGAACCTTGTGCCAACCCACTCGATCTTACCGGAAGCGTAGTCGTTATCGACGATCCGCACGGTCGCCACGCCGGAGCCGAAACCGCCGCCGATGATTGCCCCGCCCGATGGGTGGGACAGCTGAACGATCAACACTTCATCCGGCTCACTCTTTGTATCGTCGTGGACCGGAATGGCGATTTCCCGGGAGCGTTCGCCGGGGCCAAACGTGAGTGTACCCTGCACGGCGGTGAAATCCGGCGTGGCACTGCCGGCCTCGGCCAACCCAAGGCCGCCAAGCTTAAGACCAAGGTTCTGCAACTGCCGCTCGGTGGTCCCGAGCACCGTGTAGCTGACAGCCACCTCGCCGGTGTCGCCCTGCACACGCTCAACCGTGATGGTCAGGCTCTTGGCGTGCTCATCCACCGCATACTCCTCCCGATCGAGGCGGAAGGCGCCGTAATGGAAATCGTTGTCCACAACCGAGACACTACTCAGGCCCCGACCCAGCGCCGGAGAAGTCATGATGCGCTCACCGCCTAGGAATAGGTTACCCATGGGATTTGACAATTTCAGCTCGAGCGACTCGTTGCCCTCAACCAAGTCATCCTCATTGATTGTAAGGGTCAAGTTGTTCTCGTCGGTGAACCAAAGCCGGCCGGTATTGTCGGGGGATCCCTCGTTGTTGAGGCCCACATAGGCGTCGCTCTTCATCCAGCCGCCGCCGTCGAAAGCGTTCGTGTTGTACTTCCAGTACATGGACGGCCAGTACACCTCGGTCAAGAGATTGGAGTAGTCATCCTCCCCCTTGGCCAAACCGCTACCACTCAGCAGGTCCGGGCTGGCCACGCGTGCCAGCGCACCGCCCAGGCGTCCGTTGGTGCGTCCCACCTGGATGAACAACTCGCCGATATTCTCGTCGCCACTGTAGCCGGCGTGGGTCAACTCGATGTTGCCCGGTCCGGGTGTTGCGCCGCCCACCAGACGGGTGACATTCCACTGGTTGCGAATCGAGTCGCGAGTATAGCCGCCGCCTACCTTGTTGAATGAGCCACCGATGAGCAGATGCCCTTTCGCATCGATCGCCATGTCCTGCACGTGGTTAACCGGATCGTTAAGGCCACCGCGAATCAGGCCTGCAAACTGGTTGTAGGCAGTGTCCATGAACGTGGTGTCGAGTACCCCGTTGCCGTAAAGGCGAGCCACGCCAAAACGGCGCGTGCCGTTAAACGACGTGAAAAGGCCGCCAAGATAAACGCCACCGTCCTGCGCAAGAGTGATGCTGTACACTGGCCCGTCGGTGCCTGTGCCAATATCAAAGCCCTCGTCCACCGAACCGTCCGGGTTGAGTCGGGCGATGCCGTTTCGCGGAATCAGGTTCACGTGGGTGAAGGCGCCGCCGATCAAAATCCCGCCATCGGGTTGAATGACCACGGAGTAAATCGTATCGTCCGCGCCGTGCACCGATTCAAACGTCGGATCAATGTCACCGCCTGGAAGCAACCGGGCCAACCGGCTCCGGCGATTTTCACCAATATTTTTAAATTCACCGCCAACGAGAACGGCGCCATCGGGCTGCACGGCAATGGCCCGTACCGGACCGTCTAGTTCCTCGTCCATCACAAATGAGCCGTCCAGTTGGCCGTCCTTGGCCAAGCGGGCGATGTATTTACGGTTGGTATTGGCCACCGTGGTGAACTCGCCACCAATCATCACCTTGCCATCAACCTGTGATACGACATCGCGCACAGCGGCGTTAGCCCCGGTGCCGGGGTCAAAGGTGGCATCGATCGAGCCGTCGTCGTTGATCCGGGCAATCGAATAGCGCACCGTACCGTTGTATGAGGTGAAGCCGCCGCCGATCAACGCCTTGCCACTGGGTAGCGCCACGATGCTGCTGATATAGTCATCCGCCCCAGTACCGATCGCATAGCCAGCATCAAGAGCACCATGAGCATCGAGCCGAGCCAAACGGTTGCGCACCACCGTGTTGAACGCGGTGAAATCACCGCCGACCAAGATGCCGCCATCAGCCTGGACAGCCACCGCATGTACATCGTCATTGGCGCCCGGGGCGCTGTTGAGCGGCGGAGAGGTGAACAGGTGGTAGTCGGGGTTGAACAGGCGATCAGACGATCCGGCCGGCTGCTCGGAGGCCCGGTAAGCCGGGTTGGGACCGGTAGTTGTCACGCCCGTGTTTGGGTCGGTCGTGGTGATGATCGGGGGCTGGGACGGATCCTCAAGCAGGTCATCATCACTCACGATGGTGATCTTGGCGTAGTACTGCCCGGATACACCACCCGGCAGCCACCAGTTTGGATCGTTGCCAATATAGGCAAATGCGTCTGGAGCAAAAGTGCGAATGTCAGGGGTCGGATTGAACAGGTAAACGAACATGTCCTCGTTGAACTCCACCTTCTTGTCATTGATGATCGGAATCGAAAACTCTTCGTAAGCCGATCCCGGCGGAAACGTCAGGGTGCCCCGAAGCGGGGTAAAGTCCTGTCGTGGCGTGGGAAATTCCGAACCGGCCTCAAGCCCCACCTTGGCGAGATCGCTTTCCCAGAAGAAAGGTTTGTATGGGTCAATGTAATAATCCCCCACCTCCATGGCTAAGGCTGGAGCATTCCAAACCCCTTTCAATTCTGTACCTGTATTCCCACCGCTCGTGGATAGGGGATAAGTCGGCCCGACAATATAATCTACGGTGCAGGCACTAGTCATGTCCAACGAGCCCCGGTTCACGCGTATCGTCACCGAACCCTCGCTTTCCTTCACACGGTACTTGGCCCTGTAGAAGTGGAAACCGACGAAATCTATGGGCCGCTTGTCCATGAGATATTGGCGGTTGATCCTTACTTCAGCGGTGAGTTCGGAACGCCGCTGACCGTCCTTGTTGGAGAGGAACGGCCGAACATGGCCCGGTTCCCCCACGGCCGGCCGGATATTAAAAATTTTCACATTCAAGGCAACCGAAGGTGCGGTCGTGACGTTAATGGCACCGGTAAGGGGATCAAACGTCATCTGGTCAAAATCCCCGCCAGGTAGAATCGGGATCACCAACTGGGCGCTCAACTGCTGGTCCTCCATGATGACTGTCCCCTGCCTGCTGACATAGTGCTCTCCTGCTCGGGCAGTGCCGTCGGTGGTGGCATAGTCGAAAGCGATCTTGCCGCGGGAACCCTTCACGCGGGTCAACGTCACGGCAGCCCCCATGTGGGGACCACCGATACGATGTTCCTGCCCGGAGACATGGTGCAGGTTGTCGGAGCTGATCTTGTTCGTGGTGCCCCAGTACCATGGAGCGGTGGTAAAGGCAGCGTTCGGGTTGGCGGCATCAGCGTCCCACGGCGGGATGCCGTCGTTCTCGCTGACGTAATAAAGTGCCTTGCGGTCGTTCCAATCAACATCGCCCACCTCGTCCGGGTCGATAAAGTCGCCGCCACTCCAGGTACGCTTTAGGGCGCCGGACTGGTCCCGCCAATTGGTCTCGTCGTTCCACTGGGTAAAGACGATGGTGCCGGCCTCGAAATCACGGATGTTTCCCCGGGCGGAACGGATAGCGCCCCGGTTGGCGCCCTGAATCGAAGTGATGGCCACCTCAAAAAATTCATCACCCTCATCAAGGTCATCGTCTGAAATCACAAGGCTGATGACCTTCGTGGTTTCATTCGGCTTGAAGGTAAGCTTTGTGATGACCTGACCCTCTCGGTCAGGCTGTATGCGCACATCCGAATCGACCTCGGCGGTTTTGCTTACAAGGCCAAACTCGACTATCGATTCACGATCCATGTCGCCGGTACGTTTCAGGGTCAACTGAACTACACCGTCGGTCTCATGAAAATCGTATTCTGCCGCTGCAAACTCCACACGACTGCGAAGGGTGTCCCGATCGGCGTCAACAATCCTGACCTCACCAACCGATTCCCCAGAAATATAGACTGAACCCTTGGGAAACGGATTCAAGAGTCGCACAAAGAAAGTTTCCTCGCCCTCCTGGTGGGTGTCGTCCTTGATCGGCAGTTTCAGGAGGTGCCGATTTACCCCCTTGTCAAAAACTATCGTTCCATTGCGGGCCATGTAATCCCCCAGCAGGCCGGAAGAAACAGCGGTGCCATCCTCGGTGCGGTAGTCCACCTTGATCACCTGATCCGGAGGCCCTATTCGGTTCAGCACCATGATGGCGTGGCCGTCCTGGCTGCTCTCGCGAACATCAACGTAAACCTCCTCTAAACTGACAGCGGCATCATCACTGACCAGCGTCAGCAAGGCAGCCGTCTGCGTCCCTGGTAACGCCCCTTCAAAGTTGGACAACTCAAGATTGATCAAGCTATCGGCTTCCGCCACGAAATCGTCCACGATATAGAGGATCGGGCTGCCGGACGCATCCACCAGCGGCCGTTCGTCACCCATTTCATCCGGGGCGAGGTAACGAACCGGGATTTCCTTGAACACCTCACCTGCTTCAAACGCAACCGGCAGGCCTTCTATCGGGAGGAAATCCTGCCCTACAACCGCCTCTTCGGATGACACCGTCAGGTTCACTACAGCTTCAGTGGTAATGCCGCCGTTTCGCCGAAGCAGGATCTTGTGCGCCTCGCGATTTTCGTTGATGACGAATGAGGTCTCCGCAAAGCGAATGGTGCCTTGATCATAATTGAACCCGCCATAGACCCGTGCCAGCCGCAGGAGTCGTTGACCATCGAACTCCTCAAACTGACCAGCTAAGATAATCCGAAAGTTGTTTTGCACCACGGCGTCCAGCACGGTGCCGTCCGCCCCGCTGCCGAAGTTAATGGTGGTGTCCATCTCACCATCGAAAGTCAGGCGAACCACTCTATTGTGCGTCTTTCCGTGGAACCGGGTGAACAATCCGCCCAAGACAATAGAACCGTCCGACTGAACCCCCAACGCCCTAATATCGCCGTTGGGGCCATACTCCTTATCGGCCAATGCCAAGGACGAGGACGGCTGAAACGTGGTGTCCACGCTTCCGTCACGGTTTAAACGAAGAATACCACGATAGGTCAGGACACTTCCATCGGCCTCGTGAGTGGCTTCAAAACTTCCGGCGACCAAAATCCGGCCATCCTCGAGCACCTCGACCCGGTTGACCCAACTTGTTACGGTGTCCACCTCCGGTATGGCATCGGCGAAGGACTGATCAAGCGAACCATCCCGTTGCAGCCGCGCCACACCCGGCACCGGCACCCCATCAAACATCAGAAACCGGCCGCCTATGATCACTCGGTCATCGACCTGCACCGACACCGAATTAATAACCGCATCCGCTCCAAAACCAGGGTTGAAAGTCTCATCAAGAGAACCATCCGGGTTCAGCCGGGCGATTTTGGCCCGCTCAATGCCATCAAACAGCGCAAACTCACCCACAACGATGATTCGGCCAAGCGAGTCGACGGCAATGTCACGAACGTCTCCGTCCGTACCAGAGCCGAGGTTGAACGTCTCATCCACCGCTCCGTCAAGATTGACGCGGACCAGATGGTTGTAATTCCGACTGTCGTAGTTGGTGAACTCCCCGCCGATCAGAAGGAAATCGCCCTGGTACAGCTTGATGACGTTCACTGCCTCATCCGGACCACTGCCGGCGTTGAAAACCTTGTCCAACGCGCCGCTGGGCAGCAACCGGGTGATCCGCCTGACCGGGGCATTGTTGAAGATGGAAAAATTACCAGCAACCATGATTGAGCCATTCGGCAGCAGCTCAACATCCCGAATAGTGCCATTGGACCCAAGGCCGACACCGAATGCCACGTCCGTCGAGCCAGACGGCGCATTGGACGCCTCATTGTCGGCAATGGTGACCACTGCGCTGGCATTGGTTCCGAGCACCGCGCCTCCAACCACATTGTCCAAGCCAATTAAAAAGTCCTCGTTGTTCTCCAACGCCCCGTCATCGGCCAAGCTGATAATGAACTGTTTGCTGAAGTCCTCCGGTCCAAACTCGAGTGTCCCGACAGCCGCCTTGTAATCAACAAACTCACCGACCGATACAGCCGACCTGTCCGTCGTCAGGTAGCCTACCGTCTGCGTACCGGACTTGCCGTCTTTGCGGATGACGGAAATGCGCAACTGGCCACCGTTCTCGTTGACAAAATACTCAGCACGGGACAGTTCAATAACGCCGTATGTGTCATCATTCAAAATAGTGATCACAGTCTTGTCAGTGGCACCCAGAATCACGCCGACCGGGTCGAACAACTGCGCCTCGAACAACTCGTCCACCTCCACTTCCTCGTCGTCAACCAGCGGGACTGTGATGGTGCGATCCCCCACGTCGCCGTCCTCCCAGGAGAGCGTGCCGGACACGGCGTTGTAATCATCTCCCAAAACTGCTGCATTATCGCCCGCAAACGGCAGAACCTCGTAACTCACAGTTACCTTGCCCCGACTACCGGAAGTTCGCCGAACGGTCAGCACAGCTTCACCATCGCCCTCTGTCGCAGAGAATGCGGCGCTGACAAAATCGATTTTACCGGACTTGAGATCATTATCGACGATCAGCAGCTTAGCGAACGTTTCATCCTCCACGGTGGAGAGTCCAGCGCCGCCCCTCGGGTTGGCCAGTCGGAGGGACACAAACTCGTCACCCTCCTGGAATTCATCGTCCATAACCCGCACATAAAAGGTCTTCTGCGCCTGGCCGGAACCGAACACAAGGGTGCCCTTCTGGACCCGGTAGTCGGCCCCCTCCTGTGCGGTATCGTCGCTTGTGGTGTAATCGACCGACACCCCACCGTTGACACCATCAAAACGCTCGACCGTGATGCGGGCGCGATTACCATCCTCGTTCACAACATACTCCGGCTTGAGGAATCGGAAATTTCCCGGACTGAAATCGTCATCCAAAACAGTCAGACCGGCCTGTCGACGGGCGACACCAAGACCAAGCGGGATGATCTCCCCGTTCAGGTTCACGACCCCTTGCGGGTTGGCCAAGCTCAAACGCAATTCCTCGTTACCCTCAATATCCGCATCGGGCACGAGTTGAACCAACTGAAACTGCCATCCCAGTGAACTGTCACTAAGCATCCATCCGTTGCCGTCAAACCCCAAACCGGCCTCCAAAAGACTCGGTGGCATATCGTATATTGTCAGAGCAGAATTGGGAGAACGCCCCGGTGGGTCCAAATAGCTAAACTCCATCAGGTCAAAGTAAACGGTCGAGGGCGGGGCAGGTGCACCGAAATCCTGAATTGCAGAGAAATAAGAGGCATCCATGTGGAAGCCGATGTCGCTTGTCGAGGCCCACATGATCTCTTCGTTCATTTGCACAAAATCAAAGTCATTCGGGATGTCAGGGTCTCCGAAATCCGCAGCAGACCCGCCTTTGGCGATACCCTTGGACTCAGGCGATACATCGGTCTGGAACGTGACCAAAGCTGTACCCAGCGCACCGTTCTTTCTTTTAATTGAAACCGCGCCTACCGTATTCCGTTCATCAGTTGAGTAGGTTGGCTCCGGAAACTCGACACTACCCGGCCCCCAGGTCTTGCCACCTCCGAGCTTGGCAACGTTGGAGCAGGTAATTATCCCAGCTCGGCCAGCAACGCCAAAGCCAAAGCCACCACCCACCTCGTTGAACTGGCCGCCAATGATGATACTGCCATCGTTCGAATTCATGGCCACGGCGTTGACGGTTCTTTCCGGATCAGTGCTCAACACCTTAGGCAGACCGGCGAACTGGTTGTAGGCGGTGTCCATGAAACTGGTATCCACCGTACCGTCCGGGTTGATTCGGACGACACCCATCCGGCGGGTGCCGTTGTATTTTGTGAAGGAACCACCGATCACCACTCGGTACATTGGCGGAAAGTTGTCACGGATGTAGTCCCGATAGTAGTGCGGAATGATACCGCCTGTGTCGAGCAACGACTTGATGAAGCCTATCTCCCCCTCTTCATCGGGATCGACCAAGTCGATTAGTTCGTTGATTCGCTCCTGAAAAACTTCATCGGCCCCGGCCATGTCAAAAGTCGGGTCAGCGACCACGTTGACGGAGGAATCAATGAACAGGCTCAACACAGGGCCATTCGAACCAATACCGGGAGCAAATAATAAATCGACCTCACCGTTGCTCTTCAACCGGGCGATATTCTTGCGAGAATAGACCCCCACCTCAGTGAAGTTGCCACCTATGACAATTGAGCCGTCCCAGTCCACGTCCAAGGCATACACCGGACCATCCACGCCGTTGCCAGGAGAAAACGCCGGATCAAGCCTGCCTGTGCTGCCATTGAGCACGGCAATAGAAGGGCTGAACGTATCGCCCACAAACAGAAAATCTCCACCAATAACAATGCGGCCGTCGGGCATACGGTCCACGGCATAGATTGGCCCATCGGCACCCTCGCCAATGTCAAACAGCGTGTCCAGCGACCCGTCGGTGTTCAGACGGGCGACAGAGTTCCGAGGCTTGGCATCGACCTCGTCGAAATCACCGACGATGACCACCTTATTGTCGAGTTGCACCATCACGTCAAGCACCTCGCCCCTTACGCCCTGGCCAGGATCAAACGTCTCGTCCACCGAGCCGTCGTAATTCAAACGCACGATGCCACGCCGAGACTTGCCGTTGAAGGCGGTGTACCCGCCCCCGAGCACCGGGCGTGCGACCAGGCGCGAGTCAAACCCACCCGGCAAATCCTCGTTCACGTAACTGATGTCGATGGCGTTGATGAAGCCATTGGCTCCCATGCCGGGATCGAAAGTAGGATCGAGATCACCGAACTGGTCGACACGTGCCACCCTGTTGCGGACAGTCGAGTTGACCGAGGTGAAATCCCCAACGATATAAACCTTCTCCTCTCGCAGAGCCGTGGCGGGATCGGCTGCCTTAGACTGGACGGCGATATCGTATACGTCGTTGTTGGCCAACGGAACAAAATCAGACGAACCTTTTCCGGCCGATTCATCATCGTTGATGATGGTGATGGTGGTCCAATACTGCACCCCAAGGTCCGCGCCGGGTTTATACATTTTTTTCTCGAGTTCAGGCTCATCCGGGTCGCCATCACCGCCATCACCGCCACCACCGCCTTCGTCCGTAATCGTTTCCTCTTCGTCCTGTGCAAAATCCTGATAGTTCGGCTGAAGATTATACAGGACGATTATGATGTCCTCGTTGAACTCGGCCATCTCATCGTCAATAAGCTGGATCTCGATGTTTTTTGGTTCATTATCGTTTGCCGCCCACGTCAGTTTGCCTGTGGTGACATGGAAGTCGCGCATGACATCCCCCATATACATGGGAAGGTTGAAGGAAGGGTTGAACACGCGACCACCGGTCGGCGTGGCCAGATCTGAGCCCGGGTTCAGAAGGATTTGGGGCAGGCTGGCTCGATCGTGACGGAGCTGCCCCTGAGCTCCCTGTTCAGTAGAAAAAACACCAAAACCAAGCCATTTACTCGTTAATGCATCCGGCATGATTCTAGGTTCATCCCCCGGCAAAAATGCACCCTGATATTTATCGCGGTCGTCGCCGTAGGTCCAAAGGTTGGGCGGATTCTTCATCACCTTGTCGGTCCATTCCTCGCGGGCATCATCGACACGGAAGCCACGGTTTGGGCCAAGCATGTAGCCAACCTCAACCGCCCTCTCCAGCGGATATGCCCTCAGGACTGGAATGCTCAATTTCATCTGCCCCGCATCAAATGTGGCTTGGGAGGTTAATCCCATTCCCTCGTCAAACTCATATCGGGCCTGGGTGAAACGAAAGCCTTGGCGGATCATTCTCGGATCATCGACATCGGGCCAACTCGGATCGCCAGTATCAGGATCACCCTCCCAAATCTTGTCCACAGCCGGGCCAGTGGTGTCGTTGATGCGGAGCGTGGCACGGAACAAGTCCTCATCCAATACCGGCTGCACGGTTTCCGGTTCGCCCTCGACGGCCCTCGGGTTGGAAAGCACCATCTCTGCCATCGTAAACGGGAACACTTCCCCGTCAAAATTAGGAATCAACATCACCTCGAACGTAGCACTCATCTGGAAATCACGGAAAACAAGTGTACCGCTGGTCTCAAGAAAATCGGCGCCCTCCTCGGCCGAAACGCCTGGAACGAGCTTGGATTCGAGTCTTCCATCGGCGTCGCCTCCGCCAGAATCTGTGCTATCATCTGGGACTCTGCGCCAGAATCTCACTCCGCCAATCTCGAGCGCCGACAACTCGTCTCCCCCACGCACCTCGTAATCGACCGCAACCGAGCCGGTGGCACCCAGGCCACGCGTCACCATGATGGTGGCGATGCCGTCGGTCTCGGAGGTGATGAACGCCTCGGTGGCGAAACGGAACAAGCCGGACTCGTTGCCACCGATAACGATCGTGGACGCCCCCAACTTCCCCACAGTGAGACCGCCGGTTGGGTTCAACAGCGCCAGGTGAATCGTCTCATCCCCCTCAAGATCGGGGTCGTTGGCGATATCGACGGTGAAGGTCTTTGTGGCCACATCCCCGTCGGCCCACGCCAGGGTGCCGCTTGTGCCAGCAAAGTCGGTTGCGCTGGCCGAGCCGGCCACGATGGTGTAGTCGACCGTGACATCCCCCACGCTACCGCGGGTGCGGTTGACCCGCACGACAACCTGCAACTCGGTCTCGTCGACCGGATAGGTGCTGGCGGAAAAATCGGCGACACCGCCGCCCTCCGCAACCACCGACGGGGCCAAGACCAATCCACCCAGCAAGAGGAAAAGGCCGCCCAACCAACCACGGTGCCGGTTTCGTACTGCTGCTTTTCCTTCAATCATTCTCATTTGCATGCAACAAAGATTCTTTTATTCACCCCGTCACGGGGCCACGGCGCGATAATAGGCCGCTCCCTCTGACGTGTTCACATTCCCGGACAAATCCGCCACACCCCTTGGGCCGATGACCACCGAACCGGCCTCCTGCCAGTTGACCAAGTCGCCTGAAACCTGCACATCATAACGATGACCCGACCGACCCCAGATTCGGAGACGATACTGGTCACCCACTGATATCAACCCTATGGTTCCTCCCAAACTCAACGGAAGATTCACATTGTCCAGCCATGCGGCGTCAGCACCCCGGCTATTGGCAAAATCTTTTTGGTATCGCCACTCCAACTCGTGAGTACCGCTCGTGATGCTGAACTCGTACTCGTTCCAGTCCACCAAGCCAGACCACTCCTGGATCACGCGACCGTCAATGAGGAAAATGAGTTTGTCCCAGTTCTCCTCGGAATCAACGCGTGAGGAGAACGAACCGTTCCCTCCGGAGAAGGCAGCCTGAACCTTGATGGAACTGGCCTGCTGGTCGCTAATGCCGCCGGACTGCAGCGCATACTCCCCGTCGGCCACTACATCCTGCTGGACAACCCAGGCGGCACTGCCACCGGACAGCCATGGGAGGCGGCCAAGTGCGCCACTCTCGAAATCGTCGGCCAAGCGGCGCGGGCCGAAGGTGGCCTGCACGCTTGTCGCTCCGGTGATGACCAGGTCGAGCGGGTTTTCCAACGAACTGATCGAGCCCTGCCAGCCATAAAACTCGTTGCCCTCCGCCGGCTTGGCCAGAAGTTGCACGGCGGCGTCCTGCGCATAGAGCGCGTACCAACCGGCCTCGTCGTCGCCGAACGGCAGCCGAGGATTTGGCACCTCGCCGCCGGAACCGGACGTGACGCTCATCTCATGCACTGCGGTGGCCGCAAAGTCGGAGACGATGGCCAGTTCGCCGCGCATGTCGCCAAAGCCGTCGGCCGCCACCATGAGGGTCATGCCCTTTGTCAATGCCTGCGTGATGCGGCTGTAACCTGGGTTATCCACAAGCTCGGCCAAGGCCGGATCGTCGTCGTTCGATGTGACGAGGCGCAACCGGCCAACCCTTGTCCCCACGTATGCCCCCATGACCGTGTCGAACTTGGTGTTAACCGTGCGAACATTGAGCAGGCCGTCATACGGTGCGGTAAACGCCCACCACACCGAGCCGCCGCCCTCGTTGCCAGCGTGCTCTGGCTCGCCGGTCTCGCGGGTTGCCTTGTCGGTGTTCACCGGCAGCGAGGTCCAGGACGGGTGGAACACCTCGACCTCCGTCCCCTTGGCCGGCGCCTCGGCCAGCACCAGCACACGGCTGTTGAAATCGAACACCGAGTAACCGGACAGCTCCACCCTGCGGCCGTTGACCGTGACGAGGATGTCCTCCACATCGGCGATCGGCTGGCTTAAGGAAAACCGCATCTGCGATCCGTCGGCCATCAGGCGGTCGCGGTTCATCTGTGTGGCGTTGGAGAAATGGTCGTTTGGCACGTCCGGCGCGCGGTAGTCGATCTCCATGCGGAACGGCTTGGAGACATTGCCAGAGTAATCAAGGGCAAACACTTCTACCTGGTTCAATCCCTCCGAGAGCACCACCGGGATGCTCCACTCCTCATCACCGACAGCGGTGACGCCGATGCCGTTGTTGATGCGCACCATTACTTCGCTGATTCCGGACGAATTCGGCGAGGGATCGATCGCCCGGCCAATCAACTCGACGCGTTTTTCCGTGGTGATCAGGCCGTTGGGCGGATTGGTGACCGAGACATATGGTGGATTGATGTCCGGCTTGCCGTTCACCTCAGCTCGCAGCCGGATGTAGCCCAAATCATCGCTGTCCAGACTTGCCACCACGATACGGTAGGTCTTGCCCTTTTTGCCCTCAAACTGGGCAAAGTCGGGGCGCACTCCGTCGACCTGCACATTGCTTGCCAGTTCCAGCAGGCTCCCGAGGGAAGTCCCGTAGTAGACCGACACCACGCCCTCGATGTCACTGCCGGAGATGTCCACATGCATGATTCCCGACTCGGACGGCGACCAGTTCCACCAGAGCGACCCAGCCGGAGCGCTGGAATTGGCATGTCTAGGCTCGCCGGCCTCCATGGTGGCGAAGGTGTTGAACGCCTCTACAACGCCGCCAACTGGCGCGAGCTTGGTGGCATCGGCAAACTGGTCATTCTCCGGCACCGGCACGATGTCATACTTGACCACGCGCAGGTAATCCTCCTTGTCCGGGGCGGTCACCACGAGCGTGAGGCGCATTTTGCGAGGCTCCTTCGGCAACGGCAGGTAGTAGGAGTAAACGTTGTCCTTGGCCTGCACATCGGGGAAGTCGCCGTCGTTGTTAAAGTACAACTCGGTGCCGTCGTCAAGAATGCCGATCACCACGGCGTCGACCACTGGGGCACTGTCGATGACCGTGACAAAAATCGGTTGATCGGTGTCGGCCAACAGCACCGATCCGGAGCCGGGCTTGATGGACACCTCCATATTGCCATCGGCCAAGCCAGTGCCACTCCCCATGCCCGAGACTGCCTTGAACGCATTAATCCGCCCACCCGTAGTCATCAAACCGTTCAGCGAAGGCAGTGGATCGACGGCGGCCAGAATTTTTTCACGCAACTGGAGCACCGTCCACGCCGGCTGCAGCGAACGCATCAAGGCCATGACGCCGGCCACGTGCGGCGTGGCCATGCTGGTGCCCTGGTGAGTAGCGTAAGCATCATCCGCGCTTGACCAAGACGAGTAAATTTCGACCGCCGGGCCGGCCAAGTCGGCAGCTGTTTTGCCGTAGTTGGAAAAACTGGCCAGTTGATCGTTTCGGTCGGTTCCGGCGACCGCGATAATGCATTCCAAATCGTAGGAGGCTGGAAAAAAAGGCATCACATCGTTGTCGATGTCATCATTGCCGGTCCCAGCTGAAATAATGATACCAGCATCCCCAGCCGCCGACAAAGCATCATATATTGATTGGTTATAACCATACCCTCCCCAACTCAGGTTAAATACATGCGCGCCGTTTTGAGTGGCAAAATCGATCGCGCCCGCGAGAGATGCCGAACTGCCCCCGAACATCCCCAACGCCTTAATCGCCATTAACTGCACATCCCACGCCACCCCCACGTGAGGGTGCCCGTTGCCTGCCTCGGCCCCGATGGTGCCGGCTAAGTGAGTTCCATGACCGTTGGAATCCATCGGATCACCATCGTTACCGATGGTGTCCGCGCCGTAAATATTGTCCACATAACCATCAAGATCGTCGTCCAGGCCGTTGTTGGGCACCTCGTCCCCGTTGACCCACATCTGATTCGCCAAATCCTGATGGGTGTAGCGCACGCCAGTGTCGATCACGGCAACGATAGTGTTGCGGGAGCCAACAGTGATGTCCCACGCTTCGGGAGCATCAATATCGGCACCGTCCGTGCCGCCGTTTTGCCCCTGGTTATTCAGGCCCCAGAGCGTCCCGTCGGTGAACGCAGCGTCATTGGTCATCTTGTTGATGGAACGGTAAAAGTCCGGCTCGACGTAGCGGAACAGGCCGGTATCCCGCACCTGATCAAGCTTGGCTTTCAGCGCAACGGCGAGATGGTCAGGAGCCATTTCGAGGGCCTTGGCCAAGTGGCCGGGCGAGTAGCCAAGGTTCACCAGGCCGGGGACAATCCCGTAAGTGCGGAGCACCACCAAGTCGAGCTTGGCCAAGCGAGCTTCAAGGTTATTTAATTCAGCCGGGTTATTGAGGCGGGCCATGAACTGGGTGGGCATAACCTTGTACCCATCCAGCGTCACCCAGAACGGGATGCCGTCCACGTCCGGGCCAAGCGCCTGACCAGGCTGTGCAGCGTGCGACTGCCCGCCCAGCGCCACTGCCAGCAGAACCGTCCAAAAGCTGATCCAACGTTTCGTCATTCGTGTCAAAATTTCACCAGAACTTAGGGTTCCATTCATTGTTGCCATAGCAAATCAACTGCGTCCGGTTTCTACTGTACGAACACCACGCGATAAAACCGGCGGACGGTCTTGCGCGACAGGAGATCGGTGTAAGTGATCCGTTTCACAATCAATCTATCATAAAAATATTCCTTGAGCAGTTGCCACTCGGCCTGCTCAACATCGGTCTTGTACTCGATACGGTAGAGGCTGCCCGGAATGCCCATCCACTCGAGCGCAACCTTGTTGCCCGCACCCCGCGTCACAGCGGTGATGTCCGGCAGACCCCCGCCGAACGGCGTGAGGTCGAAGCCGTTGGCCGTTCCATCATCATCTGTATCGAACAGGATGCTCTGGCGGAAGGATCGGTTCACGCGGATTGTCTTGTCGAGCGGCGCGAGGTAGAGCGGCATGGAACTGTTGTGGCCGGGAAACTCCTTCACCCAGCGCAGCCGGCCGTCGTAAAGGCCGTCTAGCAACTCGGCCTGGACGTTGGCAGCCGCGAAGTAAACCGTGTAGCCCTGCTCGATGAGCATCACCGGCATGGAGTTGTCGCCGATGTCATCCTCGTCCAAGCCGATGAACTCGAGGTAGTCGATGTAAACGGCGTTGCCCTCGCCTTCGTTCCCACCGAACACAAAACGGCTCAGGTTGCCGTTGGTCAGGATCAAGCGACCAATGGCTGCATTATCGGTGAATCCCCCGACGCTCGCGCCCCGATCCTCGGCCGGCCAATGAATGCGCTGGCTCTCAAAGTCAGCCACCGCGGCCCGAATCTCCGTCCCGAGCAGGTCGCCCCGAGCCGGCTTACGTTCAAGGCGGATACCTCGCTGGGCATCGATGATGTTGTCGGCCCCGATGCCGCCGTCGGTCAACACGCCAGAGACATCGAGAATAAAGTCCGCGCCGACCATGTTGGTCTGAAAACGCATCTTGAGATTCTGCGCCTTGACGATGAGCGACTGGCCGGCATCGAGGTTGCCTTCCTGAAGGATGGCGCTGCCAGCGTCGAGGTTGATCGTGGCCTCGGCATTGATCCGGCCAATGTTGTGCAAGACGTTGGCACGAACATAGACATCCTGGGCGTTGTTGGTGCCGTAGTTGACCCAACTCTCGTACGGCACCTCGCGGTCATCACCGAAATGCGCCTGCTCCGGGATGTTGATCTGCGCGTGGTTGGTAAAATACAACAGGTCAGGTGCCACGGTCTTGTCCCAGCGATTCTGCCCATCAATGATACTGTATACACCACTTGCAACAGTCGTTTCCTTGCCCAAAACCAAATCCCGGTGAACGGAGAGATGCTCGGCATTGACCTTCAACTTCTCCGTGATTCGCATTGGATCCCTGAACTGAACCTTGTCGCTGGTGGCGGTCAGGTCGTTCACAATAACCGGCGTTTGTGTATTGAGATAGGAATCGACCACGAGCAGGTGATAATGAAGATTAACCGTTGTGTCCGCGGTCGGGTCGGTGCCGAGACCTTGGGTCACGTAGTTGTTTCCCCAAGCGATACTGTACGCCTTGACCCCGCCGGTGAATCGCTCGACCTGCTCCTGCACCATGTTGGTGATGACAAGCAAGCCGTTGGTGTTGCCTATGTCAAAGCTAAGGTTTTGACAATCGATCACCGCGTTGGTGCTGCCGACGAGATGGCGGGTCTTGATACGCACCCCGCCCTCGGCCCGGATGCGGGCGTTGCGCAGGTCGAGGTTGTCCGCCTCAATGGCGATGCGGCCCGGTTGCAGCAAGCCGTCCGCCTCCTCCAGGGCCGGCACTGGTAGTTCGCTCTGCTCGGCGCGATTGACGATGTTCGTGATACGGAATCCGTAGTAGGAATCGATAAACGTCGGGGAGTTTTGGCTTCCCAAATAAAACTCGAAGCCGCGAGGTTGATAGCTGGGTGCCCTGCCGTTGGCGAATTCGCCCGGTTTGAAACGGGTGACCACGAAATTGTCCGGCATGCCGATCATCTTACTGGCGGTGATGACAGAGTTGATGAGCAGTCCGTTTTGGCCGTACTCCACGTTGGGTTGCTCATCGATGAGGTAGAGAGAGTGAGTGTCCCGGCCTCCGACGATGGAATTGGTCAAACCGCTCCGGGTCTTAAACTCCACCACGGCACCGTTGTAGAACCGTTCAGGCACCCAATCGCCGGAAAAATTCCACGACCGATCCACCAGCTTAACGTCAAACTCGACATCCTCGGATCCGTGTTGCTGCACCAGTATACCCTGATATATCTCGTGGTATTCATCGTTTCCGACCATCGCGAAGTTGTTATCGAAGTACCCTGTATAATCGGTTCCTCCAGCAAACCCGTCCCACATTACATATCCGCCGTAGGGTGGCTCGTAGGTTCCACTCAGGGCGTAAGGCGAAGCAATCTCCTGCCAGTCCATTTCCGGCCCAATGAACGAAAAACGACCACCGCCGCCAAACATAGAAACCGGCGAGGTTCCCGTCGTGGTAGCCGACGTTCGCAAACCCCAGAAAATATCGCGAAGACCCCAGTCCTGCTCAACCACGACATAATTTGCCCCCGTGGGAACATATCGGCGCCACTGGTATGGGCCAAGCGAACCATTTAGGTAATTGCGGTTCATCCCCCAGTACAAAGGATCCCCAAAGTCATTAAGCCCGCTTTCGTGGTCATAGTTCATTCCCGCCTTGATCTCCAGCGCGCCTCGACTCAGGTCCACATAGTCTCCCTTGACAGTGAAGATACCGGCGTTCTCGGCTGAAACCAGACCACGATTGACGACGCGTTCGGCTTCGATGTTAACTTTCCCCGTTGTCACAGCGTCGGTGACACTAATGATTTCCGCGCCGGACTTGTTGTGAAACACGGAAGCTTTCTTGGGCTCGAAATCGATCGCGCCGGCCGACTCATTGTGCGTTTGGTAAGTGCGATAATCGAAGTCCTTATGAATCTTGATCGAGCCGGAGTTCGTGAAATACTGCGTGTTAAAGAAATAAAACGGCACCTCGTCCGGTGTGGCAGCCTCAATAACGCCACGATTCTCCACCTGCACGGCGTTGACGTGGGGCGTCTCAAGCAGAACGGAGTTGTTGATCCAAACCGGGGCAGTCTCGTTGCCAGGCTCGGGGGCAACCGGGTCAGGCCCCCCCCATGCAGAGACAACGATACCAAGGGTCAATAGGCCAAGGCTAACCCTGCCGAGCGCGGTAAATAAATCAGATAGTTTGCGTTGCTTAAACATGTCGTTGTCTATTCCCCGCCAGAGTAAATTTGTCGTTCAAGATCCCGAATCGTCTGGCTGTCCGGGAACACCATCGGTTCGCCCATGGAGCCGTCGTAGTGGCCCCAGATCCAGCCGGGTTCCTGGTTTTCCTCATTCAAAAAGAACGTCGGATTCAGATCCCAGTGGAGGCCGAGCTTGTTGAATCCGAAAACCATGTTGCCGGACGCTTGAATGACGCCCGGACCGTTCAGCCCAACCGTCTGCAGACCGTTGATGGCGTTGTTGTTCACCACCGAAGCAGGCGCGCTGTTCGTGGATGTGATCGTCGGCGGCGCGTTCATGGCGCTGAATAGAATGTCCGGCCGGGTGAAGAACTTGATAAATGTACCAGTCCTGCGGACGCCCTCCTCCACGTAATCGACGTTGTACTCGTAGGAGGGTAACGTGGCGTTTGTCGCGGCCTGCGTGGAGTTCGGAATGAGGTAGGTGAACGTTTGCTTCTCGAGGCTGGGGAACCGGTAATCCTCGATGAAGCGGTTGGATGAGTAATTCGTGGTTACCAGCGAGTCGCCCTGCATGCGGACGTACCGAATCTTGTCGATGCCGCCGAGCAGCATGGCGTTGGTCTGCAGCACGATCGGATAAGCCAGATAGGCGTGGTTGGTGCTGTTCCATACCTCGTCCTCCATCACACCGACAAAGTTGGTGATGGCCGCGCCGCCTGCCCCGAGGCCGCCGCCCTGCCCCGGCAACGCGCCGCCCGGGTTGGCCAGGTTATTCGTGTCGGTCAGTAAATTGGTGAGCGTGTTCACCCGCTCGAATTGCATGTCGGTAAAGTGATACCCGGCGACGTTGGTGGCCGGCAGGATGATGATCTCGCCGTGGGGACAGTGGTCGTTCATCACCGTGGTGGTGTAGTTGGTGGTGGTTGGCACCGCGCCGATGACACTCCAGAGAGGCGCCTTGGGCACGACCTCCCATGAACGATATAGCACCTCTGACTTGTCGGCTGGCACGTGGATGTTGGTGATCACGTTGCCGAAGATGTAGTCAAAACTCGGCTTGAACGTCCGGTACTTGTTGGTGACATACACCAGCGTGGCCGGCTGGCCAACGGGCGTCCACGGGAAGTTGGTCAGGTACGGGGTGACGTTGGTAGTCCAGCCCATCGCCCACGACACGTTAGTCTTGAGGATCAACAGCGGCGGGATGCTGAGGTTGGTGTAGACCGAGCCCCACCACTGGTTGGTCGCCACGAACTGCCGAAACGCCGTCGGGGTGTTGGTCCGAGACTCCTTGCAGAACCAGCGCAGGTCGATGCTGAAAATCGCCGGGTTGGTCAGGTTTGGCTCGTTGGTCACCACCTGGTAGGTAAACGGCGGCAGACCCTCGACGTTAAAGTTGTCCTTCCGGTACAGGTAACGGTAGCCACCAATGTCATCCCGCGTGGGAGCCACAAGATACTTGCCCTCGTCGAGCCGAGGCACACGGTGGTCGGCAGTGCCGGCGAGCGTGATGATCGGTTTGGTGACGTCGATCGGGAACGGCTGGGCGTTGATGCCGCCGAGCACCGTCCACGAGAGCAGGGTGCCGTTGACGTACTTGCTCGGGCCGTGGCTGATGGGATCCCAGTTGCGCAGCGTGACCGTGCCAAACTCGAGCTGGAACGCGCTGTCCTCCGGATTGCCCAGGCCCATGAAGCCGAACAACTCGGCCAGGGCGTACGACTTGATGTCGAGAATCCGGTCATTGTACGCCCTCGGATGAAACCGATCCGGGCGGACGGGGTAGTTCCAGAGATTATTCTCGGTGGCGTTTGCCGGCGGATAGTTGGTCCGGATGGTGGAGGCCGGCGGGATGGCGTTCAGGATGTCCATCGCCTTCTCAATGGCCACCACGCCGTTGGATCCGAAGTAGTTCAGGAACGACTCGTCATAGGTGTAGGTGATCACTGGCGAGTTCCAGCGATACTCCTCACCGAGATTATTCACGACCATCCGGTTCGTCCCGTTGGCCAGAGTGAAGGCACGCGCCCCCGTCACCCCCGTCAGGAGGAGACCCGCTGCCAACACCGTTCGTTTTGAAAATTCCAGCATGCCACTAACGAATCTTTTTGATTCGGTAAAATTTCATGTTATCGACCGACTCCAGCGTGATGCCGGCCCGATCCTCTAGAGCCAGCACCGGCTCGCCGACGTTCGCCCAGTCCCCGCTGCCCAACTCGTTTGTATGCTGCAACTGATACAACGCACCGGGCCGCGCGTCCCACTCGAGCCGCGTGCCCTTCTCCAGCTTGGCCAAGCGGACGCTCAACGCATCCGCCGCATCCGAAGGATCGGTGTCGGCGGCAAACTCCTGCTCGTTGCTGGCTCCGTCGCCATCACTGTCCGCAGTGCCAGCTGGCCAGGTGGCAGCGGCGTTGCCGAAGTGCTGTCGCTGCCAGTCGTCTGGCAGGCCGTCGGTGTTGTAGTCGCGGCCCCACGTCTTGCTGACGCCGAATGAGGAAAGCTCCGAGCGTCGTCCGTCCTCAAGCACATACGCCACTTGAAATGCATACTCGCTACCGGGACGCAGCCCCGGCCAGACCACGTGGTTGCCGGTGAACACCTTCGGCGTGGTCAAACCGTCAAAATAAACCTCGTACTGTTTCACATCCATGCCGTTGATCGCCGGCCACGAGACGAGCAGCTCCGTGTCGCTGACCGCGTTCACGAACACCTCGGCAATGGCAGGCAACAACTTAGGTGCCGCATCGCTGCCATAGCGCTGGCCGACGACGTCGAAACCGCTTTCACCCAGCCTCGGTGTGGACCATGCCACTAAAAATTTGCCCTCACCCGAGACGCTCAGCGCCGGCTGCACCTGCGAGTGGGCCTGCGCGGTGTTGACGCGCACCTCGTCATCGAGCAACCGGCCGGTCGTGCTGACAAACCGGCCCATGACGGCCTCGCGCGACCGGTCCTGCCCGAGACTGTTCCAGACCAACATCGCCCCTTCCTTGCCACCGCGCAACTGGGGCGCGAACTGGTCGCCGACCAAATGCGTGTTGGCCAGCAGCGGCTCCGATAGCGGCTGGAGGCTTAGGTCGAAGCTGCGCGCCCCGATGTCCCAGCGATGTTTTTTCTGGTCCAGATTCAATTGCTCCCAGGCAACCACAAGGCTCTCGCCGGACAGGGCCACGCTTGGGTTGGCGCTGATACCCGGCGCGTTGACGACGACCTCGCCGCTCAGCACCTGGCCGGTTGCGGAGAAAATACGGATGACCACGTCGAGCGACTTGGCGTCCTGCTGCTGGTCGGACACCCACACGGCGGCGAACCCGCCGTTGGGCAACGCCGCGAGGCGCGACTTGTGCTGGTTGCCCAGCGTGAATTCGTTCAACCGGAACGGGGCGGCCACCGCCGTGCCGTCTGCGGCGATCACCCGGGCAGAGACACCCTTGACGCCGCCGTCGGCGAGGTAATCGGTCCACGCCAGCACCGAGTTGCCGTTCTTCAAAACGGTGAGTGACGGCTCGGTCTGTTCGCCCGACTCCGGGCCGGTGGCCAAGAGATCGTCAGCGAGGAACACCCCCTGCGCGTTGGCCACCCGATAGTGCACGCGGTGGAACCCGCTCGCGCCGCCCTCCCAAGCGAAGACCGCGCCGCCGCCCGGCAGCACACCGACCTGCGGGTTTTCCTGATCGCCCTCGAGCAAACTGTTGATGCGCACCGGAGCGCCTACCGGGTTGCCGGCCGCATCAACCCGCAGCGCGCTGATACCCAGCCCGAACGCATCAGTGGCATTGTCCTGCCAGACGATGTAACCGCCCTTGGGCCCCATGGCCAGGTGCGTGCCGACCTGGTCGCCGACGAGTTTGCCGGTGAGGTCGAACTCTGTGCCCTTGGCCTTGTAGCGCAGGTCGGCCGTTGCGGTGGAGAGCCCCGCCGCTGTCAAGCCAAGCGCGCAAGCCAAGCGCATGGTTTTTGCTGTGTGCTTCAAAATCATTTTTCAAACAGGGCACCCTGCCGGGCCTCCCGCAAATTGTTCAGCATCGTCCGGAAACCCCACGTCTCGAAGAGTTTCTCCAAACGAACCGTGTTTTGGAAGCCCCGTCGCAGGTCATCCAGCCCCGGTTCGTCCGGCAAATCCAGTTTCAGCGCCACAAGCGACTGGTTGCGACGCACATCCGCCTCCGCAGCGGCAAGCGACTCGCGCTGCTTGTCACGCTTGACCTCAGCCAACCGCGCGTAAATCCCGTCCACAGAACCAAACTCGTTGAGCAGCGACGACGCGGTCTTGACGCCCACACCCGGTACGCCGGGGATGTTGTCCGCCGCATCGCCGACGAGGCTCAGCCAATCGACGATCTGCGCCGGCTGCACGCCGGTCTTGGCCACAACGGCCGCGGCATCCATCGGCACGCCCGATTTGTCTGCCGGATTGATCATCTTCACGCGGTCGTTGATCAACTGTAAAAAATCCTTGTCCGAACTGGCGATGATTACCTCGAATCCCTCGGCCTCAGCGCGCTTGGTCAACTGGCCTATGCGGTCATCCGCCTCGATGCCATCATCGCACACACTCGCCCAGCCCTCGGCTTCGAGGTACTCGACCATCTCGTCGAGTTGTACCTCCATGTCGTCAGGCATCGGGTCGCGCTGGCCCTTGTAGTCGTCGAGTTCCTCGACTCGCTCCGCATCAAGGCCGCCGTCCCACACCACGACAGCGTGTGTGGGCATCACCTGCGCCTCGAGTTTGGACAGCATATTGATAAAACCATAGATGGCGTTGGTCGGTCGGCCGGCCGGCGACGTGAGTCCACGGATGCCGTAAAACGCCCGGTAGGCGAACGCATGCCCGTCTATGATCAAAAGTCGCATCTGCTTATCAGCTAGCGCCAAAGGTTTCCTCGTATCCGCACCAAGTCCAAAAAATAGACAAATTTTTCAATTAATTTCCGATTAACACGTCGATCAATTCCTAGCCTGTTCCAGCGCCGGCGCCTGTGCCGGGATGTTGCTTGGATTGTAGGGCCAGTCGTCTTCGGTGTGAGTGGGATTGCCAGCCGGGTCGATAATCCGTGGACTGACAAAAATCATGAGATTCTTCTTCTCGGTGGAGGAACGCTCGCTTCGGAACAACCGGCCGATGAATGGCATGTCGCCGAGCATGGGCACCTTGTCCTTCACCTTAACGACGTTCTCGGCAATTAACCCGCCGAGCACCAGCGTCTGGCCATCCCAGACATGCACCGAGGAGGTGATGTAACGCACGCGAATACTTGGCAACGCCAGTGGTTGCTGCAGTGCGCCGGACACCGTGTTGCCGACACCGGCGATGACCTGATTCTGAAACGGTGCCTCTTCGTAGCCGAGAAACTCGGTGATCTTCGGAATCACGGTCAAGTGAATGGTGTAGCCATCGGAAGCAACGTAGGGAATCACGTCGAGCGTGGTGCCAAAGGGCATCGTTGTCGTCTGGTAATTCTGTGCTGCAGAGCCAAAACCGGCCCCGCCGAGCAGACCTCCCAATCCGCCACCGCCGCCAGCCAACCCGCCAGCAGTCTGTCCGCCGCCGCCCATGCCACCCATGCCGCCGCCCATGCCACCCATGCCGCCGCCCATGCCGCCCATGCCGCCGCCCATGCCGCCGCCGCCACCCTGGCCAAAGCTGCCGCCACCCTGAGAACTGACCACGGAGACCTGCGGCACCTCGATCGGTTGGCCGCCGCCGCCTTGGCTGCTGGTGGCGATGGATTTCAAATCGGTAACGGTGATTTGTGTTTGGCGGCCGCTCAGTGTGGTCACCTTCGGCGCAGAAAGCAGATCAACCCCATCGCGCTGCTCGATGGCGCGAATAATCATGCGGAATTGTGGGTCGGTCAAAATACCCGTGACGGTGCCCAGCGTCGGAATGCTGGGATTTTTGCCAACATTCTGCCGGAGACCGGAAGTCAAGAGTCCATCCGTCTCGGACGGAAGCATCACTGTCGGGCTGTACCCGTAGGTCGCGTTGCCTTGGCCCGCACCACCGCCCGCGCCCGCACCGCCCTGACCAGCGACACCGCCTGCTGCTCCCGCGCCGGTGGCGCTGGTTGCACCGCCTTCCGGCCCAACACCGGGGAACAAGCCGCCCTTGCCATCGTTGAATGAGGGGGCCGAACCGGCCGAAACGCCTATTTTGCCACTACCCAGAATCCAGTTACCCAGAATCCAGTCGAACCCGATCGCCTTGGAATCGTTTTGGGAAAACTCGGTGAACTTGGCCTCAATCTGAATCTGCGGCGTTGTGGCGTTGAGAATCTTGATGGCCTCATCGATGATATCAAGATCCTGCCGAGTCGCCCTGACGAACAGCAGGCCAAGGCGGTCATTAAAGAAGAGCGCCTTATTGCCAGCACCTTCGCCAAAGGTTCCGCTCTCGCCACCGAAGCCACCACCACCGGCCAAGCCGCCACCCTGAGCGCCCTGCGGCACGTTGGATTGGCCAAGGTCCACACCGCATGCGGTGAAAAACTCACGAACCAAAACCTGAATCTCAAGCACGGATGTAGCGCGCGTGACGCCGGCCAAGCCACCCTCTGCAAATGCCGACGAGGCACTGCCACCGATGCCGCTTCCACCCTGACCGCCCATGCCGCCGCCGCCGAAGCCGCCGCCGCCGCCGCCGCCCATGCCGCCGCCGCCCATGCCGCCGCCGCCCATGCCGCCGCCCATGCCGGAGTCGGCGCTCACATATGAGACACCAACTGACTGCAGACCTTGGATGAACGTGTCTGGATCAACACGGTAGGTACGCATCTCAAGCCGCGGCCCCTCGGCGGGCGCGTGGGAGAACATGATTCCCCAATCCTCGATCGAGTACTTGATCGGGATGTTGGAGAGCTTCGTAATAATCTCCAGCGCTTGGGCAAGCGTGACATTGCTCAGCGGCGGATCGATCGTGATACTGACCTCCTGAGCAATGTTGACCTCCTCGGGCTCCTGCTGGGGTAGTCCTCCACCGGCGAAAGGGTCATTCGGGTCTAAACCCAACGATGGATCAGCACCTAGGCCCGATTGTTGAACCATGCCGGTGTTCTGATCGATAATCATATTCACACCCTCCGCGTCGATCTCTGCGATGTGATCGTGGAGGTCATTCACAATATCTCTGAGTGACAAGCTGTCCACGGTGCCAGTACGGGGGAATTTTTCCAGCCGGACGCTGTTCAGCAGGCGGTGGATACGCAGGCGACCGGGGCCGGTGTAAATCTTGTCTGGAAAGCTGTTGGTCGGCGCGAAGTTGGCCAGCGGGTTTGGGAACTCCAGTCCTTCGCGGGCCTCCGGATCGCCCAAGTCGAAGTTCATGCCGGGCGCCACCCAGTCCTTGGTCACATTTTTGATGGACTCGCGGGAAGTCATGTCCCGCTTCTTGACCTGAATCGCGTTCTTGGCCTCCTGCACCAGCACCAGGTAGTAGGCGCCGCCGCGATTGGAGGGATCGATCTTGAGCGCCTGCCTCAGCTTGGCCTCGGCCTGGTCATAACGAGCCATCTCGTAAAAAAGTTTGCCGTCCTGCACGAGGGTAGCCGCCTGGGTTTTCTCCTCAATGACATCCTTCACGTTTTCGATGGTTTCCTCGGTGGGCATGCGGCCGCGGAGTTTCTCCAACCGGGCATCGATGGACTGTAGCTGCTCACGTGCAGTGAGGTTACCCGGCGTGAGCACCAGCACACGCTGCACCTGTTTGCGCGCCTCGGTTAGGTTGCCGCTCACGGCGAATTTCTCGCCCAAGGCCAAGCGTATGCGGGTCAGGCCCTCAATGGTGGCCGCGCTCTCAACGTCAATCCCCTTGGCGCCTACGCCGATGGACTCAACCTGTTTCTGCGCTGCCTCATAAAGGATGGCGGCGGCGCTGGTGTTGCCGCTCTGCTCGACTGTTTTGGCCTCGGTCAGTTTGTTGCGAAGCTCAATGATGGCCGCCTGCCGTCGCACCACTTCCTGGGCCGCGTTTTCGGCCGGGGTCTGCGTCTGCGCGGACGGCAGGACGACGACACCCAAAAGCAGTGCGAGGCCGGCTGTCTTGGTTGGTTTGATCATGATTGCTTGAGTCAGTCTGTTAAATTGATTGATGTTTGAGTTTAAGAAAATTCGGGATCAGTTTGTCGAAAATGGGTTGGGCTTTAGCACCACACATGCCACCGGCAAAACGAGGCTGTCCGCAGGTGTTTGGCTGGATTCATCCCTCGGCCAACTCCAGGCCAGGCGTGAGCGAGACGCGTTTCGCGTGGGCGCCACGCAGAAGTGCTTGCTCGTACGTTGTTTTTTAACGATCAAACGAGCCCGATCAGCCTCACGGTTTGGGTTAAAGCTGTACGCCGCAAAACCCTCTCGAGATACGAGGGATGCCTGACGGTCACACGAAACCGAATGGTAATCCATTGATTGTTGGTTCTATCACAAGCGGATTGTGGTCCGCTTGGACGTTGAGGCGGTGGAAAGTACAACTTCACTCTCCCCGATGGCAACGATATTATGACCATCATCCGCAAAAAAAAGTTTATCGCCCACTCTCTTGTTGGGGTAGTTCTTGTTGTTGGGCGGGTACGCGAGGGAGGCTGTGTAACCATCGACCCGCTGAAAAACCTCGCCTTTCTTGACGGTGATGTCACCGGCGTTGTCGGCCAAGCGCAATTGAAACGCTGTGGGATCTGCGGGGGCACCCACGATTTTGAGCAGGGTGAAAAGATCGCGTGAATCCTTCAAGTTCTCGCCCCTAACCGTGGTGGTCATGCGAAGGCGCTCCTTCTTTTTGATCGCCGACTCGCGGGTGACCGCAAAACGATACCGAATGTTGGGAGCGGTGCCGGTAATGCCCCGATACTCGACCTTTAAATGCAGCGGCTTCGTTTCGCTGAGGATGATGGCGCCGGCGCCGATCTCGTTGCCACGCTCCACCTTGAGCACAGTGCCCTGCCGGGTCACGCGCCATTGAACCGGATTGAACAGGTTGTGCGGGTTTCCGAGGTTCAGCGGGCGGGCGTTTTCCAACCGATTGAGGGTGGACAGATAACCGGTCATGTCCATCGCCGGCATTTCCTTTTTCTGTTCCAAGAAAGGGCGGTCACGGGCTTGCTGTTGCTCCTTAATGTTATCCTCGGATTTATCCCCCATGATGTCATAGGCCACGTAAACCAAGGCCAGCATGGCCAAGCCAATAACCGCCTTCTCATAATGCTGTTTTATCTGCTCCATCAGCGCTGCAATCGATTTGTTCTCTGCTTGGCCAAGCTCCGTTTAGTTAACTACTCGTTCAAGGTTTCGTCCACTACGACGTCCTCCTCCTCGGTGGCGAATTCGTCGTTTTCATCCCCTGCTTCATCCTCCGCCTTCGCTGTCTCGATTTTCTGGGCCAGTGCCGATATGGCATCGCTCTGGTCTTTCTCCTTGGCAACGACTTTGAGGGAATTAATCCGCAGGGTAACCTTGAGCGGGCTTTCGTCCAGCAGCAGTGATGCCGGGCGGTGGCGTTTCTTTTCGCCGCCGACGCCATAACCCGAGCCACCGAGCATGGCCTGATAACGCGGATCCATCATGCCTCCCCGACCACTCATGCCGTACATTTCCCTCCCGCTTCGGGCACCGCCGCCAAACGCGCCAAGGCTCATCTCATCCTGCTCCTCCTCAAATACGTCCACAACCCCGGTGGCCTCAATGACGGCGATGTTCTTCACCACGAAAAACACATCAGACTTGTAAAGCTCCTCCAGCACCTTGGACAACTCGGTGCTGAACCCGCGGAAGGTCACCTCGTAAGGCATGACTCGCGCGCCAGGCACGAGGTTTTGCCTCTGAGTGCCATCCGGGTTGCTGCCGATGGCAAATTTCATCACATCATTGAGCGAGAATTTGACGTCTGGCAGGTACTCCAGAGCGTCCTCCATGTCACCTCCCATTTCGTCCGCGTTTCGAACCACCTTAAGTCGCTTGAGGTTGTATATCTCGTGAATGTCCGCGCTGAAGAGTGCCTGACAAAGCGCCTCGATCTCCGCAAGTTGAAACGACATAACCTCGCGCTCAAGTGGCTCAAATTCGAACGTGTCCCACACCTTGGAGAAACTGAACCGGAACTCCTTGTTTTCGTCGTCGATCTTGGGAAGCCGAATGCGCTGAGCCTTGCACTGGTTTTGAAGTCCAAAAATGGTGCTCTGCATGAAGTTGCGGAATGTATTGTTGTCCAATCCGTAACGAGCCTCCGAATCGTCTGTGCTGGCGCCGCCACTGCCCATCATCCCCATACC
>PVBE011647006.1_pt1 | contig 31668 bp, 28 predicted proteins | sample 1631181 | NCBI WGS metagenome assembly PVBE01 (sample SAMN08397723, study PRJNA350692) | Marine metagenome, whole genome shotgun sequencing project. | isolation source: water | place: Pacific Ocean | collected 2012-04
ACTGCAATTTCACAAGCAGTGGATTGAAAACAATATGAATCAACAACCTGAAATCCTAACAGCGTGAGTGGACTAAAGATCTTGGGCTTGCCAAACCCCCACAGACAACCCTAACGTTCTTGTCCGAACTGGGCGATCCCATGGCTGTTGCGTTAGCTATCGTCACAGCACAAATGTTAGATCTCCGCAATTGGACCCCCCCTGCGATTGCAGTGAATCAACTAATGAGAGACCTACCATTTGTCTACCGGATGCTAAAGGAGAACAACTATGAAGGGTATTTGGATACCAGCGGATCAGAGAAGCAAGGAACGACTTTTGATGAAAGCGATCCTAAATGCAACCGTAAGAGACAAATCGTCGACCAGTACGCTGAGCTATCTAAAGGATCTGATTGAGAGCCGTGACCATATTCGAACCGACACCCCACTTTCCGGCGACATTAGCGATTGAAAATCGCCAGCGGCTTGAACTTGAACCTCTTTCCAACGGAAGACGGTCGCACTGGATTAGATGACGAATGAGTCGAGGCAGAGCCGCGCCAAAGCCCGCTACCAATATTCGATAGGGGAACATAGGTATCCCTGAGATATCGTCCCTGCGCAGTCCTGCGGAGCTTTGCACAACATATCTGCGTTCATGCGCAAGCCGTGTAACAACCTGCCAATTCCTATTCAGCACTCTGCACTGGATCGCGCTCATCTCGCTTCCATCAGGCGCCAGTAGCCAACGGCCATTCGGAAAACGCTCTCGAACGGAACTCACGATAATGGCTCGCTCGCATCAGATGCCGCCCCAGCCGAAATAGATTGCCGCTTACCCCATGCACTGCGAGAAAACGCTGCGCTTGGCCGCGCGCTTATTGCGGCGTTTCTGGACCAGAATATCGATCGTATCATCGTCCTGATCATCTGATGGGAATCGATGCCCGTGGTACATTGGGCTTGTAGTCTTCATGGGCGCAGTCTGCCGAATCTAGGCTTAACTTGACAGTACCGGCGGGGAAGCACAAAGAATCGCCTCCGCATAACCTGCCGTTGAGCGTGCTAAACTAATCGGAAACAAGGCCGCATTATTTTACGGAACTACTTGAGGGTCACGGTCGGCTAGTCCAAGTATGACAGAGATCGATCCGATCACGCTGGCAGTCGTCAACGGCACGCTCAAATCGGTCACGCGCGAGATGGGTATCACGATCGACCGCACCGCGCGTTCACCGGTGCTCAAACTCGCGCGGGATTATTCCAACGGCGTACTCGACGCCGACACCAACCAACTCATGCAGGGTGAAGATATTCCGGTACATCTCGGCGCGCTGCAGTACAGCGCGCGCTCGGTCGCGGATTATTTTGAGGGCGAGATCTATCCGGGCGACGTCATGTACCACAACAGCCCGGCGACCGGCGCGACCCACAAGCAGGACTGTTGTGCGATCAGGCCGATCTTCTACGGCGATGAGCTGTTGTTCTGGGTGTGCTGCAACGCACACCTGTCAGACATCGGCGGCGGCGTCGCCGGCGGCTACAATCCATTAGCGACTGACCTGTACGCGGAGGGATTGCGTATCTCGCCGATAAAATTAGTCGAGCGCGGGGAACTCAGGCGCGATGTCTTCGACCTTATTGTCGGCTCTGTGCGCACCTCTGCACATACGCGCGGTGATATCCGTGCCCAGATTGGCGCGGTCGATCTTGCCGAACGGCGACTCGTGGCGCTGGCCGAACGCTACGGCGCGCAAACCATTCGCGGTTGCGTGACGGCGCTGCTCGACGGCGCTGAGAAGCGCATGCGCGCCGAGGTCGAACGCATGGCGGACGGCACCTATCAAGGACAATCCTGGGTCGAGGATGACGGCCACGGATCGGGCCCGAGTCGCCTCGACTGTGAGGTCACGATCCGTGGCGGCACGATGCGCATCGGGATGTCTAGTCGGCCGCAACTGCCGAGTTACTTCAACTGCTACTATTCCGTAACGGCGAGTGCGATTCTGCTTGGCGTAGTCACCTACATCGATCCTGAAATCCCGCACAATGCTGGCGCCTATCGCGCTATCGAGATGGATTTCGGGCCACCGGGTACGATGCTGAACGCGGTCGAACCGGCAGCCTGTAGCATGGCGACGACAACACCGTTCGACAGCATAGTCGAAGCGGTACGCGACGCGTTGAGCAAAGTCGTACCCGAACGCAGTGTCGCCGGCTCAAGTCATATGTGCTTCTCGATCTGGGCGGCGCAGGACCCGCGTAACGAAGAAGTTTACGTGTTCTCCGCCGTTCCAGGCCTCATGGGCGGCGGGGGCGCATCGTGGGGTCTCGACGGCTGGAATTGCATCGGCACCGTCGCCACGGGTGGCGCTATGCTGACCGGCGATATTGAGTTAACCGAACATGAATACCCGGTGCATACGCATTTTTACGAACTCGAACCGGACTCTGCCTGCCCCGGCCGGTGGCGGGGCGGTTTCGGCGGTCGTTATGCGATCGAGCCGGTCGGGCATACGACCCAGCTCTCCTCGATCGGCGAGGGCGTCGCGATCCCGCCGCCGAGTCTCGGTAACGCCGACTCGAATTTCAATCCGGACCGCGTCTACCGCCGCTGGGTCGATCGCGTCGATGGCCATCGTGAAGAGCTGATCTCGCACGCGCTGGTTGAGTTGAAACCAGGCGATATCTATCACTCCTATCCACCGGGCGGTGGTGGCGTGGGAGATCCTTGCACGCGCGACATAGAACTCGTCCGTGCCGACGTCGAGAACGGGCTCGTCACGCGCGAACGTGCGGCCGAGGAGTACGGCGTAGTGTTTGTCGGCGATACGCTGAATATCGATGGCGAGGCGACCGCGGTGCGCCGTAGCGGCGCCGTGGACGACGGCGCTTGAGTTACCGCATCGGCATCGACGTCGGCGGTACGTTCACCGATCTCATCGCGATTGACTCGTCCGGCAACGTCAATGCCGTCAAGACACCGTCTACACCGGACCAACCTTCGCGTTCGATAGCCGATGGGCTTGCCCTGCTGACCGGCGCGCGCGCGCTCGATTTGTCGGAACTGCTGGCCGACACGGAACTCATTGTGCACGGTTCGACCGCGGCGCTGAACGCGCTGATCGAACTCAAAGGTGCACGCACCGCGCTACTGTGCACGGCTGGCTTTCGCGATTCGCTCGAAATCCGCCTCGGCGCGAAGGAGCGACGGTACGACTGGGGGTATGCACCGCCGGCGCCTCTCGTGCCGCGCAGCCTGCGACTACCGGTGCGCGAGCGCGTGAGTAAGACTGGGGCCATCCACACACCGCTGGTCGACGATGATATCCACGCCGCGATCGAGGTATTACGCCGTGCATCGATTGAAGCCGTAGCGGTTTGTTTTCTGTGGTCGTTCCGCAATGACACCCACGAGCGCCGCGTCGGTGAGATCCTCGCCGCGGCGCTGCCGGACGTGTACGTTTCACTCTCGGTCGATGTACTACCCGAGATCCGTGAATACGATCGCACCAGCACCACCGTGGTTAATGCCTATATCGGACCGGTCGTGCGACGCTATGTGCGTCACGTCGAGGCGTTTCTCACGACGCTCGGCTATCGCGGCGCGGTGCGTTTCATGCAGTCGAACGCCGGGCTCGCGGCCGCCGATGAGGTCATGCGCCGCCCGGTTTTTGCCTTGGGCTCTGGTCCCGCCGCAGGACCGGCCGCAGGGTTGTTTCACGCCCGTCCGCGCGGGCGCGACAGCGTGCTGACCGTCGACATGGGCGGCACCAGTTTCGATGTCTGCCTGGTGGAGAACGGCGAGCCGAAACTGTCCAAAGGTGTCGATTATCATCGCTACCGGATCGGCGTCCAGATGGTCGACATCCATGCGGTCGGCGCGGGCGGCGGCAGCATCGCCTCCGTCGATGTCGGCGGCCTGCTCCAGGTCGGCCCTGAGAGCGCCGGGGCGGCGCCCGGTCCGGCCTGTTACGACAAGGGTGGCACGTGTGCGACCGTCACCGATGCCAACCTCGTACTCGGCTATCTCGGCACTGAGGGACTGCTGGGCGGTCAGATCGCGCTCAACCGCGAGCTTGCCGAGCGAGCGCTGGGTGACCACGTCGCACGACCGCTTGGACTGAGCGTAGAAGCGGCGGCGCACGCGGTTTATGCCGTCGTCAACAACAACATGGCGCGCGCGATCCGCGAAGTGTCAGTTGAACGCGGTCACGATCCGCGCGACTTTCTGCTCGTGGTCGGCGGCGGCTGCGGGCCCGTGCACGCCTGGATGTTAGCGCGCGAGATAGGCGTGGCCGAAGTGCTGATCCCAAAAGTAGCATCAAGTTTCTGTGCCTTCGGCGAAGTCGTCGCCGATCTACGCCATACCTATTCGCGTTCGACGCCGTGCCGGGTTGCCGACGCGGAGGTCGCAACGCTCGAAGCCTTATTCGCCGAGATGGAAAACGAAGGACGCGCGACACTGGTACGCGAGGGCGTGAGCAGCCACGCGATCGATGTCTTGCGGCGCTTCGACCTGCGCTATGCCGGACAGATGTACGAATGCATGGTCAATATGCCGGCGGTGCCGGTCACGAGGGTCTACCTCGACGAGGTTGTCGCCCGCTTTCATGCCGTGCACGAAGCGCTCTACGCCTATGCCGAACCGGACAATCCATTGGTTGAGCTGATCACTATAGGCAGCGTCGTCAGCGACCGCTCGAAACCGGAAATCACACTGCAGTCTGCGCCTGTTACTGCGAGGACGCCACGGCGGCAACGGAACGTCTACATGGACGCTGTGCCCGGCTTCGTTGCTGCCCCGGTCTATCAGGGCGGCGAACTGGCTGTAGGCTCACGCATTGAGGGGCCCGCTGTCGTCGAAGAAGAGGGGACCAGCATCGTGGTCTTTGCCGATGCGCTACTCACAGTTGGCGTAGAAGCGTATGAACTAACGAAACCTACGAGGGAGCAGGAACCATGAAAAAGCAACCGATCCATCGCGATACCGCCTGGGATCGCAAAATGCATTACTCGCAAGCGGTCCGGGTTGGCGACACGATTTACGTTTCTGGCCAGGTCGCACTCGACGACGAGGGCAAAGTCGTTGGACCGGGGGACATCGTCGCGCAGACGCGGCAGGCCGTCCGTAACATCGAGAGTATCCTGGCTTCGCAGGGCGCAACGTTACGCGATGTGGTCAAGATCACGGTCTTTATCGCGAACCGTACGCCGGGTTTCGTGATGGCCTACGACAACACGTTGGGTGAATTCTTTCCCGAGGACTGTCCGGCGAGCACGCTGGTAGAGGTCAAAAGCCTGGTGCTGCGCGAGCTGCTGGTCGAGATCGAGTCCGTGGCCGTGATCGGCTCCGGAGTGTGAATCGGCGTCTGAAATTGACCCTGTCCCTCCTAAATAGTCATCCAAATATCCAGGGCTTACGACAAGGCACTGCGGTTCGCCAATGCCGGCCTCGCGATCAAATCACAACACGAGCCGCTCCGAGCGCTGACGCGGAACTTAAAAGCTGACGAGGAAAAGACTGATCGAAAGTCAAAAAGCTCCCTAACGGGTGTGAAGAGTTGGTTTAACTGATGCTGTGGGTCCCGAAAAGGCGAGGCCTCGAACATGATCTGGATTTTCTCGCGTTCGACCGGCTTGTCGGGATCGAAGAAGCGGATAGTGCGACGACGCCCGATAATTTCTTTGAATTCCATGATGACTCGTCAATTTGCAGGGTAAACTTTGAGTGTCGACAGGTCATGGCTGAGGGGCGTCGCAGTGGTGGCCGAACGGCGACGATTTGCCGCGGCCGGCAAAGCTCATTAGCATCATCGACAATACGCTGAAAAAGTGCATTTTCCTGTGGACTAATCAAGAAGTTGCGATTGCAACTTGAACTGATCCAAATGGCAAGAATAAATCGATCTTGGCCTGTGGGGCTACTAGTGCTCCTAGTGCCCCTGGTGCTCCCCGGCGCGTCTTCGTATGCAGAAGAGACCTTTCCTTTTCCCCCGGAATTACAGCCCGACGTCGATTTCTGGGTCTCGATATTCTCCCGTTATGACAGTGACGAGGGCGTGCTGCACGATAACCGTCATCTCAGCGTCGTCTACGAGCGCATCGATATGCCGACGAACCTCGGCCGTCGCGAGCGCAACCGACGGGTTGATAAGCGCCGCGATGCCCTCACCGCGGTGCTGCGATCACTGGCAAACGGCAAACGTGACAACCCGAGCGCGGAAGAAGCGCGCATACTCGCGCTATGGCCGGCGGATGTCGATAACGCGACACTCAAGGCTGCCGTGGGCCGCGTTCGTTATCAACAAGGTCTCTCGGACCGATTCCGGCAGGGTCTCAAGCGATCTGGTCGCTGGCGCGTTTTCATCGAGGCCGAATTCACCGCGCTGGGCGTTCCGGTCGAACTTGCGGCGCTGCCGCACGTTGAGTCTTCCTACAACCCCGATGCACGATCGCACGTCGGCGCCTCCGGTATCTGGCAGTTCACCCGCACTACCGCGCGTCGATACATGCGCGTCGACCACGTTATCGACGAGCGCAATAACCCGTTCGAGGCAACCCGTGGCGCAGGCAAGCTCCTGGCTTACAACTATTCGATTACCGGCAATTGGGCGATGGCAATAACGGCCTACAACCATGGCTTGTCCGGCGTTCGTCGCGCCATGCGTCGTTACGGGGACACGGCCTACGTAGACATACTGCGCAACTACGACGGTCGCACTTTCGGTTTTGCGTCCCGCAATTTCTACGTCGCATTTCTAGCGGCGAAGGAGGTCGATCAGAATCCAGGCAATTATTTTCGCGCTATCGTTCGTGACACGCCGACTGCTTATGCCGAAGCGAAGCTTCCGAACTACGTGCCGGCGAGCGACCTGGCACAAGCCCTCGGCGTCACCGAAACACAGATAAAGAAACACAATCAGGCCCTGCAGCCGACAGTCTGGCAAGGCAGCAAACACCTGCCGCGCGGTTTCAATTTGCGCGTACCACGCAGCATGATCAATGGGTCGATCGATGAACTCGTTGCCGGTGTTCCTGCCGATAGCTGGCACAACGAACAGTTACCCGATCTCTTTCATACGGTCGCGCGTGGCGACACGCTCTCGGAGATCGCTCAGAGGTACAGCACGCGCGTGTCCACGCTCGTCGCGCTGAACGGTCTAGGGAATCAGCACAGAATCAGGGCAGGGCTACGACTGCGATTGCCCGCGGCGGGCCCGGCGCCTGTCGCCAGCGCGCCAGCGATGGCTGCGGCCCCAGAGCCGGTTGTCGTTGCCAGCGCCGCCAAGGCAAAGCCTGAAGAACCCGAGTTCGACGAGCTTGATCCCACGGCTCTGGTGGGCGACCTGGCGTCGAGCCTCATGGGGACGACACAGACCTCGTTGTTGTCCGACCCCAGCGACTATAGCGTTGCCGAAGACAGCACGATCGAAATACAGCCACTCGAGACTCTCGGTCATTATGCGGACTGGCTCGGAATTCGCACACAACGGCTGCGTGACATCAACGGACTTGCGTTCCGCGCGCGCGTGGAGGTTGGTCAGCGCATCAGGCTCGAATGCAAGGATATCGAGGTGCAAGGCTTCGAGGTTCTTCGCGAGGCGTATCACCGCACACAGCAGGACAGCTTCTTCCGCAAAAACATGATAACCGGTGTGACGGAACACACGATACGGTCGGGTGAGTCAATATGGATACTGTCGCTGAGGCAATACGATGTGCCCGTATGGCTGTTCCGGCAATACAACCCGGGATTCGATTTGCACAAGGTGACGCCAGGTACGACCGTGCGATTTCCGACGATGGCCACGACCGATCAGTCTTGATGCAGAAACTCACGCGACTGGCACTCGCGCATAAGTAGGGTGTTGGGTGCGAATTACAATTTCGAACGGAATTTCGATAATTGCCAAGGTTTGTTAACGGCGATAGATTCGTTACGGTGATCTTGTGATGCGTGATGTCGTTATTCTTTTCATACACCTTCTCGTCACGATTGCCCGCGTGATCGGACCGGGCGGCACGCGTTCCGTTGTCGCTGAATCGCTGCTTACAAAACATCAACTTCTGATAATCAATCGCTCCCGAACGCGCGCACCGCGTCTACGCTCGAGTGACCGGATTCTCATCGGGATATGCGCGATATTGATGCGTCCTACCCGATTGTTGCGTTCGGCAATCATCTTGAAACCCTCGACAATTCTCAGCTTTCATAGAGCACTCGTTAGTCGTAAGTACCACCTGTTACTTACCCCGAAAAATCGCCGCAAACCTGGGCCTATAGGACCCTCTCGGGACTTGATCGCGATCATCGTTGAAATGAAACGCAGAAATCCCCGTTTCGGCTATCAGCGCATCGCCGACCAAATCTCATCGGTTTTCGATATCTATGTTGATAAGGATGTGGTCCGCCGCGTGCTAGCGCAGCACTACCGGCCTCAAGGGGGATCAAATGGTCCATCCTGGCTCACATTTCTAGGTCACAGCAAAGACAGCTTATGGAGTGTCGATCTCTTTCGTTGTGAGTCGATGAGGTATCCGGATTACGGTGGGCATGGGAAGAAAAGCTACCGAATATTGGGACCAGTGTCTTTGCGATCCCCGGTAACTACACCAAGAACGCCGAAGATCGATTGGTCGCTATGAACTCCACAGCAATGTCGGTGATTGAAGGACAGCGAGGTAGGGATGCGACGTGGGTCTTCCCCTATCAGGGGAGGAGGATCGGTCAGATGTGTAATAACGGCTGGCAGAGGGCGAGGGAAAAGGCCGCGAAGAAATATGAGGCAATACTTAGGGAGCCGTGTCCCGAAGGATTCAGAAGGATCCGGGTGCATGATCTCAAGCATACGTTCGGGAGGCGATTGAGGGCCGCAGGTGTTCCCCTTGAGACCAGAAAGGTACTACTTGGTCACAAGTCCGGTGACATCACAACGCACTACTCCGCCGCCGAGCTATCCGAAGTGCTTAATGCAGCAGAGCAGGTGTGTGATCGCGGTACCGGCGGCCAGGGAATTGTCCTGCTGAAGGGGGCAGCGCGGGAGAAAGTCCCACAAAACTCCCACAGTACAAATCGGGTCGTGGCATTACGCCTTGTAAGTGGTTGATTGAATGGTGCCGGAACGCAGACTCGAACTGCGGACCTACGCATTACGAATGCGTTGCTCTACCAACTGAGCTATTCCGGCGCCGGGATGGGCGGCAGATGATACCTCATAAACCTCAAGTTTGCGTTACGGAACCCGCCGCCTACGCGCTTCGAATACACCCATTTCGGGGCGACGTCGCGCCTGTGGATTTCGGCGAAAGACCGGTGGATAACGACCGGACAGCTTTCGGTGAGGAGTCGTGGCGCAATGCCGTTACCGCCGCCGGTATTCTGTCTTCAGGATGCTAAGGGATGTTTCTGATCCGGATGACGATATCCACGGCCTCAGCCACCGTTCCTGCCGGCGCCTTCGGCAGTTGTTCGATCGGAAGTTCGGACACATCGACGTCCGTCAGTGCGCCGTCATCGACGTTGTAGAAGTGATGATGGGCTTCGACGTTGGAATCGTAGAAGACTTTGGCCGGGTCGACGATCACTTGACGAACGAGACCGCGCTCGGCAAAAAGACCCAAGGTATTGTAGACAGTCGCTTTTGACACTGCCGCGCCGTACGCGTCGAGCCGGGTCAGGATCTGTTCAGCACATACGTGTTGCCGGGCGGCGAGGAGGATCCCCGCGATCTCGACTCTCTGTGCCGTTGGCGAAATGCCACGTGTCCGCAGCAGGCCGGGGACCGCGCCCTTCTCGACGGGCAGTGAAAGCGAGGCGCGGATCATCGGCGAAGTATAGCCGAGATTTAGACTCTATCTAGTTTAGATGCGAGTGAATGTCATTATCATTCCTGGATCCGTCAATGTTCTTTACAGCTTCAAAATCGGAACGCTCGCTCGAAGCCCGTTGCCGCGCGTGGCAGCCCTTGCGGCGGCGGATTCACCCACCGAAAGGGGCTTTCAAGCGCCAAATTGGAGCAGAACGCAAGAAAAACAAATTGTGATTCAATAGCTTAAGTCCGTCCGACCCTGTTTCGCCTCCCGGGCATCTTTGGCTCGCAGTTAGGCCTTGGGCCTTTTGGTTTTTGATTAAGGAACCATCGTCTACGTACAATCGAGTCTGACCCCTTTGATTCAAAAAGGGTCTGACCCCTTTGACGATGTCAATATCCTTTACACTTGATTTTTATGGGAGAACGAAGGTAACTAGTTGATTTTATTCTTTAAACGTATCGCGGGGCCGGTAAAACGTGACGACACCGGCAAAATCGCTGTCAAGACCCTTTACAGAATGCTCGGTGACCGGTCGCGTATTTTATTAACTCTATGAATAATCAGATAAATTTGTTGTTGGCTCAATATTTGCGTTGATCCCGTCCGAAGACAAAAGAAGAGCGCTAAGCTCGAGGGATACATGATGGAACCTAAGAATTTTATGCTAAAAATCACTGTCGCTTTTTCGTTGATCCTGGCGGTTACCTCGGTGGACGCCGTGGAGATCGAGATCCCTTTCATCCTTTTCGAGAATGGTTTCGACTCCGTCGCCTCAGTTGAAGCCGATGGCGATGTCATTACTGCCAGAAAGGAGTTTGCTACGCCGGACGCACTCGGTTATTTCGGGACATTTAAGAATTCCGGTTTTGTGACCGTCAATGAAACAGTCCAAAACTCGGACTTCCTCAATACCTATCCCGGTGTAGGAGACCTAGGCCCGTGGCTCGATTGGCATATCGACCTGTTGTTCGAACCCATTTTCGGAGACCTTGCTGCCGATAATCTAACCATCGTCTCTGCCAGCAGCGCCGCCTGGTCGTCGGTCGAAATTAACGTACTCGGGACCGGGATTACGTTCGCGGGCGGGGCAATCCCTTTCGGAGACAGCTTTGACGTCACGTTCGACATTAGGGTTGAGCAGGACATCAACCCCGAAGGCATTCGGTGGGAGATTCAACAGTATCCTTCCTGGGACCGCGAGCCTGTTCCCGAGCCCACCACCCTGGCGCTGTTAGGTCTTGGCCTGGCGGGTGTCGGCGCATCGCGGCGGCGAAAGAAAGCCTGAGATTTCTATCATGTACCTTCAAAACCCCGCTTCAAGCGGGGTTTTTTTTGCTCGTGTGATCTTGGGCCCGGGGTGCCGCCCGCCGAGGTGGCCACGTGATTGCTTGGACCCCGGGGTGCGGATGGCTCCGGCAACCAAGCGTCGAGCGCCGGCGGGACGGGGTCGCGACGGGCGAGTACGCTTGTGTTTGTTTTACTGGATTCCCGCCTTCGCGGGAATGACGGGGACGTTTGCATAGCGGCAGAGAGCCCGTCGTGCCGGCGAAAGCCGGTATCCAGTGAGATGACGCGCCACCGAAGGCGGCGACTGGTTGACTGGATCCCCGCTTTCGCGGGGATGACGAAAGGTGTGGGGATAACGAGGGTGTCTGAATAGCGGCAGAGAGCCCGTCGTGCCGGCGAAAGCCGGTATCCAGTGAGATGACGCGCCGCTGAAAGCGGCGACTTGTTGACTGGATCCCCGCTTTCGCGGGGATGACGAAAGGTGCGGGGATGACTGACGAGGCGCGGCATACGCCGAACGGCGGGACCGTAGCCCCGACCACCCGGATCCGCTGCGCTTCCACGACGCAGAGGATCATTTTCAGCCACTTCACTGTTATTTCTAGAAATAACATTAAATAAACGCTTGAAATCCATGACATAGTGGCGGAACATTCCGGTATGGGCGCGCTCTAAGAGGTCCCAGCTATCTGCAACAGGATTTCGTACGACGATTATGATGCCATCCAACTGCTTGTTTTTATTGGTTCTCGGGCTGGGACTCTCCGGTCCGGCGGCCGCTGAGATCTACAAATGGGTCGATCCGGACGGGGAAACGCACTATACCGAGCGCAAGCCCGAAGCGGCCGCTACTGTCGTCGAAACGGTCACCCCGACTAACATCCAACCGAGGGCGGAACGCGAGACCTGGCAAACGCAGAACGAGGCCTTCTCGGAGCGGCGCAAAGACGCTCGGGAACTGGCCGAGAAAGATAGCAAAACCGCCGATCAGGCGGCCAAGACAAAACGCAACTGCGAACAAGCCAACCTTCGCGTCGCCACCATGGAGCGGCCGCGGGTCAATCAGGTAAGCGCGGACGGTACGCGGGCCCGAATGCCGGATGAATGGCGCCAGGCACAACTGAAGGAAGCCCGAGCCGCAGTCGACAAATATTGTAAGTAGCCCCCAGCAAGCAAGAAGGTCTCTCGCAAAGATCGCGGAGTAAAGGGTGTGGGTCTATAAGATCATCTGAGAACGCGTTCGTCGCATTCTTTGTTCGCGCATCTTGCTAGCAAATAATGCCGCCGCCGATGAACAAGCACTAGCCGGCATTTTCGGATCGGCGTGAACATCACCGCTCACGAAGGTACGAATGCGGACCCTCAGGCCTTATCCTTAGGCGGCGACCACCGGTAGGCCTTGCGCAACATCTCGACCATCAAGTCACCGCGCGGCGTTCCGCGATGTTTCTCCGCCAGTTCGATCAGGACGTCGCGGGCTCGCTCGCCGCCGAATAGCGAGAGCCCCGTGATCGCGCTTTGCGCGACGTAATGATTGTCACCGTCGCTCATCAGTTTCAAGTAGGACAGATCGACGGGGTCGCCGTTGAAACCGAGCGCGACCGCTACTTGGGCGCGGATGAATTCGTGCTCGGCGTTCTTGTACGAGCGGATATATTGCTGATAGGGCTCGGTCTCGACGATCTGGATCCGGTTGAGCGTGCTGGCGAGCGCGATCCGCGCCGGCGGTTTGGCGATCAGCGCCCACGACAGCTCCGGATATTTTGCTTCGTTGAGTTCCCACATACCCTTCAACAAATGGACTACGCCGCGATGGCGTCGCATGACATAGAAAGCGTGAATGCTGTTCGACAGCGAGGCGGGATCCTGATCGGTCATGGCCCGGCGCGCATCGGCCAGGGTCGCGCGCCCGTAGGTGATCTTCTGACGCAGTTTGTCGTAATCGTAGTTTGGTACCGCGGCCGCGGTGGGCACTGCCAACGGCGGGACCGATCGTTGGCGTACGTTCGCGAGTACCGACCCCAGCGCAACCGCGCCGACCGCGATCACGACCAGGGTAATACCAAAGTTTCTGCTCATCCGGGAGTTTTCAAACGGGCGGCGCGGCTGCCGCGAAACGGAGAACGTTTAGCGCCGCCGGTAAGATTCCGCGCGGACTCACCGCCCCCAGCAATCATCGACGGAGCCGCTGCCCCCGTTACCGTGCGTGGTGGTGTTGTCCAAGGTAAGCGTACTGCACAGGCCGTCGTTAAAACCGACGGGTGTGGCAGTAAGGACGAACGTCTGATTGCTGCCGCCGAGTGCCACGGTAAGATTGTAGTGTCCGTTTTCGCTTGCCACGGAGATATTGGCGCCCCCGGCGCTCCAATCCGTCGTGTATTGATTGTTGTCGGAGTACCAACGCTCAAGGCGGGCCGCCGCGTCGGTTATGTGCGCGCGCGCCTCCGCTCGCTTGGCCCGACGGCCATATTCCTGATAAGACGGATAAGCAATGCCCGCGAGAATGCCGACGATCGCAACAACGACCATCAACTCGATCAGCGTAATACCGCTCATTCGCGCCGATGTCGGTGGGCGCTTGTTTTGCATTAGTCGTTTCATAGTCTCTTTATCCGTAGTTTATGTGCCTGCCATTGGTCGGCCGGATCACATGGAACCTTGGCCACCGCGAGGCCCGAGGTACAGGCCACAGGGTAGTTCGCGGCCTGGCCTAGTACTCCTCCTCGTACCAATAGGTATTGAAACGCGGCAGTTCCATTTATTATCATTAGTCATCATCCCCTCCATCCTCGTACCAATAGGTATTGAAACGCGGCAGTTCGGACACCTTGCCGAGGTTCTCCGCGCCACCGCCGGTACCAACCAGCACGGTGACACCTTCCTCGGTGAAAATCGGCACAGCTTCCGACGGAATACCCGTTCCGAGTTCAGCCGCACGATCGTCGGTCGGTTCTAAAGTGCCATCCTCGTCCCAATCGAGCGCCGCCGCGGTCGACAAGATATTCAAATTATAAGCGACGCCGGTTCCTTCCGCGGCCTGGCACGGATCGCTGACCGCCGCGGGATCGTCCGGCACGTAGGTCGTGAAGACCAGCGTCCGGGCGAACACGCTCGATGCGGCAAGTACCTTCTCGCCGTCGCGACCGGCGGTCGCCGTGGCAAAATCGAAGAACCACCCGAGCGCCGACTGGACCCCCGCAGCCGAGGCATCGAGTACCGTTGTAGAGATATCGATCAGCGTGCTGCCATCATCCGCGATCGGCACACCAACGCTCGATTTATCGGTATTGAGCGGGTAATCGTCGGCGATATTGTTACTGTCGGCGTCCGCCATCGTCCCGATAGTGATGTCGCGAAAGGCGTAAAACCGATCCGCAACCTCGGTATCCAACGGATTGGCCCGATTGCCGGTACCGATCAACACGTAGTCGTACTCACCGTTGGCGGCATCGGAATATACGGTATCGATAACCTGCACGACCGACGGCCGGTAGAAAAACCGGCGCTCCTTCGTCAGGGTCCCCGGCGTGGAAATGTTGGCCAGGATCCCGACCACCGAATCGCCCTCCGGCGCCAGTACGCTGGCCGGATTTACACCCACCAGGTCGACGCGCCACACCTGTCCGACGGTATCACCGACGTAGACGCGATCCTCGAAACCATCGCCGTCAGAGTCGAAGGCGGTCACATTGGACGGGATCGCATACTTCATCTCAGGCACTTCGATAGCGGCGCCCGAACCGGTACCGCCGATCGAGAAGATCAGGACGCCGGTCTCGGCATTAACCACATAAATGGCGTTACCGGTATTGGGATCGCCGGCCTCCGTGCCGAAGTTCCTGGAAATACCGCTGCCATCGTCGGTGTCGAGGTCGATATCGTAGCCACCGCCGAATATCAACGCAGGGACCGCACCGCCAACTGCATCGAGCGTTATCAGGACCGGCTCCGACCAGGTCTGGCCGAGCCGCGAGAAACCGGTGCTGCCGGGTGAGATGTGCCACAGAAATTTCGGCGTCACCGTGCCCGTCACGCTCGTCAGGGTCGCCGCCGGTGTCACATCCAGACCATACATATTGTCGCCACCACGACGCTGGGTGATCGCGATGGTGACAAAATCTGTCGCCGGATCAATCGTACCGTCAAAATTGGCGTCGTACGAACCGATCATCGGCGTCGAATCGAGACCATAGGTATGATCGGGCGCGCTATTGTCATACAGCGCCTGCTGGCTCGCCAGGGCCGCACGCGGCATGAAAACCCACTCTTCTTCCCCGGTCGAACCGTTGACAAAGTGCAAACCGCCGTCGTTGGTACCGACCACAACCTTGTCGATGAAGTTCTCGTACGCGTCCTGGCCGTAGGTAATGGCGACCGGACTCGAATGCAGCACGTCATGGAACCACCACCGCGTATCCGTCGTGTTATCGTCATCCTCGTTATTGATGTCCGCACCCAGCATCCACAGCATGCGATTCTCGCAATCGGATCCGGCGGTCAACACCGACGGGTCCGGGCAAACCTGGTCGCGTACCGCGGCATTGTCCGCCGAGTCCCAGTTGGTGCTGTCGACGAAATAGCCGGTACCACCGAGCGACGTGCCGGTCGCGGCCGTGCCGCCGACCGTCTCGTACTCTGTATAGACCAGACGATTGGTGTAGTCCGTTACCTCACCGCCGGCACCACCGGCCGTGGTCGACCGGCCATCGACGACGTCGCTCCACAGGCTCTGCACGCTGGTATCGAACAGTCCGTAGTCGCCAGACGAGGAATCATCGATGACCGCCTTAGCGCCGCTCGCATCGAGAACGTCACCAAGGACACAGTCGTCCGTGCCATTGCCATCCGGATCGGGATCGAGACACACGTTGTACTTCTTGAGGTTGCCGTCCCACTTCGTTTGACGCGTTGGCTCGAACAGGCCGAAAAATACCTCGTCACGACTGAACAGGCGGTTGAAGGCGTTGGCCGCAATCGACGGCGCCACGAAGGAGGTGTCCTTCTGCAGAATGCCGCTGGTGATCTGGGAGAACGCTGCCACCAACTCGTCGACCGTGTTGGCGTTGAAGTACTCGCCACCGGCCACCGCGGCCTGCGCTTTCAAGACCTTGATGCGGTCCGGATCGGTGACCGGAGAACTGCAGACCCCGGTCGTCGTATTATGATCGTCGACGCTGCAGCAAACCTGTTCGCCGCCGCTCGAAATCGAGGTCACGTTACCGCTGCCGCAGAGATTGAAGCCGATGGTGTAGATATCGAGTGACTGCACACCGTCGATTGGCGCGGTGCCGGATTGCAACAGCTGCGAGCTTTGGAAGATCTGGTCATTATCGTGCAGGAACTGCGCGAGTTTGACCGTACACTCGTTATGCGAACTGCCGCTATAGGTGCTGCCGTCAGGCAATGTCGTATCCGTCGCGCAGCTCGGCATAGAGACTACCGCGCCGTCTTCGTCGCGCGCCTGCAGCGCATTGATCAACGGTTGCTCGTCGATGCTTTGGCCCAGCGTATTGGTTCTGCCGGAGCCGGTGAAGTAACCGCCACCGTCAGTGAGATTGACCAGGTAGTTGGACTGGCATTCGGCAATGATCGGACTCTTGTAGGTCGGTTCGCCGCCGCTTATGACCTGGGTCCTGCAATCGGAGTGATTGAGATTATCCTCCGAGCACGAACCCGGATAGGTCACGGTCGCGCCCCCGGCATCATAGGATGCGGCATTACTGACGCGCGATGCCGCATACGAAGAAGACTGCGTTCCGCGCTGACGCCCAAAGCGCACGTCTTCACCACGGAAATAGTAGGCCGCCTCCAGCATCGTTCCCGAAATCGGTGTGCCGCCGGTCTGGGACAGTTCGGAGACGATGTCTTTCATGCGCTGGCGCACGGTCTTCTTGGTCGTCTCCGGTACGCCCTCGAACGTGATCTGCAAGCGTGGCGCGGTGGCCGGATTGCCGTCGTAGGAATCCGCCACGCGCTTACCCGAGCCGGACACGAACAGCGCAAGCGCGTTGCCCGCGGTCCAACTGCCTTGATTCACGATCTCCTGGATTATGCCCTCAAGACCGGTCGCCTCGTGCACCTGTCCGACGACGGAAAATGACGACGGTGACCAGGAAACCGAAGCGCTGGTACGCGGTCGGTCGGTGGTGCCGGTGATATCGTTAGTCGAGGTCGAAAACGCCCCGGCGTCGGACGACAGCTGCCCCTTGACCGTTAGCGAGGTCGCAACGCTATCGGTTTCATCGGCGGTGAATACCAGTTTCGCGCTCGTGATAACCGTGCTCTTGGCGATCGGTATGTCGGTAAAGCGCAGACCCACGACCTGCGTATCCGTTTCCTGGACCATCTCGAGGTCCGTACTGCCGGTATCGACCGATCCGGTCGCGTGCTCTTCCGCGTCGTTGCTGCTGGCGGTAAGCAGCTTGACGACGCTCGAACGGGTACAGCCGTTGGCGCCCGCTTGCGGGTTGTCGGCGTCATACGTAATGGTCAATGCCGGTGCCTTGGTACTGTCGCCTTCGACCGAATAAGCGGTCCGCAACACGGCATCACCGCCGGTTCGTTCGAGCATGAACATGAGGTCATTACCGCCGCACCAGCCGGCGCGGTTGACCACGCCCTGGACCGCAGTCGTCAGATCCGGCGTGGCATAGACCGAGTCCACGGCCCACGGGTTGTTGAGCATCGGGGTGGACGTCGTCGTCCACGGTGTCGTGGTGGCATGAAAAGTACGCCCGGTAAACGGCGCCCCGACTGCAAACGCTTCGGCGTCGTCCGCATCCTGCACTTTGATCTCCAGCGTAGGAGTTCCGCCCACCGCGGTCGTGCCGGTAAAGTCGATGCGCGCGCCGGTGATGGTCGAGCCCTGCGGAATGTCGACTTCGGTGAAACGCAAACCGGTCCGCATCTCGACCGGGACCCGCGACGTGCAGGTCTGGTAAGTGTAGGTTAACAACGGCGCGGACCACGACTCGCCGTTATACGATTCGACCTCGCGGCTGCCGGTCGCGCCCGCCGGCGCCTCCGGGTCCTTGCCCACCAGCAGCACCATATCGTCGCCAGTGGTCCACGCCGCGTCGTTGACGAGTTCGTCCAGGATGGCGGCCACATTGGAAGTCGTCAGCGTATCGTTGACCCTCGGGAATTCCGTCGTCTCCCAGTCGACCACCGCGGTCGTCGGATTAAGCAGACGGTCCTCGGGCTCGGCCGACGAACTGAACTGGACGCGCGTACCGGTCATGTTCTCGCCAACGATGACGTAATCCACCGGGGCGTTGTAGCCTGAGCTCTTGGCCTTGGAGGTCGAGTCGATCGTAAAGACGATACGCGCATCGGTAACCGTTGCGCCGGCCGGGATCGCGACGCTGCGAAAGCGCATCCCGACGACCTGCTCATCACTGCCGTCGCGCGGCAGTTCCAGATCCGAACTGTTGCGGGAGTAACCGTTGCCGGAAACGTCCGACTCCGCGTCGTCTTTGCCGCCGGCGACGCGTTTCGTTCCGCTCGTGGTCGAACAACCGCCGGCCGCGCGTTCGCCCACGTCGAGTGCCACGCGGTCCAGGGTCACTGTTAATGCACCCTCCTGCTCGGCGTCGTCATTGCCGTCGATAAGCACGTTGGTGACGGTCTGAACACCCGTCGTCGCGGTCGCGGTGGTGCAGTTACCCTCGATCACGCACGCGAATTGATCGACATTGGCGACCGGGTACAGGATCGGACCACCGTAATAGTGGTAGCGCATGAGACCGGCATTCAGCGAGGGCAGGCTGTCGAGTACCGTGAGCATGGCTTCCTTGAGGACTTCCATGCGAATGCGCTCGCCCGAATCGATGACGCCGTTATTGTTCTCGTCCACGTGTGAGCCCATGGAGCCGGAGGTGTCGAGGTTGAACAGGATGTTCGCCGCGCCCGAGGTCAAACCAGAATTCAGGTAGATCTCCGTATCGTCGGCATAAACCGGGGAGGTGTTGCCCACCGCGAAGGTCAGCATTGCGGTTGCCAGCAGGTGGCTCAGTTTTCCATTTTTCATGCTGTAGTACTCCTTTTTCATGCTGTAGTACTCCTGTTCCAGACCGGCTACTTCTTCCCAACCTGGTATGCGCCCGCGTGGAGCGCCGTCGAAATATTGGATCCGCTTCCGCCCGCTGGACCCGCGGTGACCGCGGCTGCGCCGAGATCGAAATGGTAGAACGCCATGGAGGTGTCCCAACCGCTGCCACGTTTCGGGATCGTCTTCTGTCGAAAATTCGCCGTATACTCGACATCGGCGCTGTAGGCGCCGACCTCGACGTCTACCGAGGTGAAATCGTAAACGTCGTCCGTCGGATCGAAAGGTGTGCCGTTGTCGTTGACTTGATTGTTGGTGTTAAAGGCGTCGTCGTCGGCCAGGATCTTCGCGATCCCCGTCTCGGCCGTCTGGAACGCGCGGTTCACTTCCTGTGCGTTTGACGCCATCTTTTCTTCGAGCATGTTGGTCCCCATCGATGTGATGGCCAGCAGCGTTACTATCGTTAGCAACACGAGTGCGGTCACGAGGGCCGCGCCGCGCTGTGAGTTTATCGATCGATGATTCATGGCGGTTCCCTGTCTAACTGCTGGCGATCCGGTTACGAAGCTGAATGGTGGCGGTGAAGACGCGCCGGCGTCGACGATCATCGACCGGGTCGATGATCGTACCGAGCAGATCGTAAGTCGCGTTATCCTGGTCGGGCCCATATTCTTCGACCGAGCGCATCAACAACGAAACCCGCACGCTGACAACATTGTCCCAGTCGGCAACGGCAGCTGCGGTAACATAGGTGTCGGCGATCTGATCGTTGCCGGCGGTATCTTCACCGTAAAGGATCTGCATGTTCTCGACGCCCTCGATAACCTCTTCCGGATTCACCGGATTGACCTCGGACGAGCGTCGATTCAGTACGGGATTGCCGGCGGCGTCGTTGGCAACGAAATAGCGGTTCGTCACATAACGGAAAATCGTTGACGAGGCGTCGTAGTTCCGGGAAAGCGCCGCCACGGCGTTGCCAGGCAAGGCGCCCACGACAACGCCAGCCGCGTGGGTGACGGTATCGAGGCAGGCGCCGTCGGTCGGACCGGTGGACGAACACCCCACCGCACCCGTCAGCCCGATGTTCGTCGCAACCACGATGTCAGCGCTGGTGCAATCGGCGATCGCGAGGACATCACCTAGCGCGATCCCGCTCCCTCCGGAGGTAAAGATCTGAGAGGTGCCGGCGCTCATGGCCGGGGTCATCGTGTAGATATCGGTATCCGCAAGATAGCGTACGGTGATCGAATCGGAGCCCGCCAGCATCCCCGCGACGTCCTGGGTGCTGTTGCTCGGCTGCCAGTTATTGGCCCCCTCCGCGCCTTCGACCGGAGTAAACGAGTACAGGCTCGTGACAACGCCGGCTCCAGTGATATTGTTCTCGACGGAGGCGACATCGCCGTTGCAGCCGGTGTGGCCGGCCATGCGGATGTCGCGGATCAACATATCCATCGCAAAACGCGCATTTTCCTGCAGCCGCCCTAACTCGTCCTGCTCGGTGTAAATGCGTTTGTTGCTGATTAACATCGAGATCGCACCCGCGAGGATCAACAACCCCAATGTCGCCGCCACCATCAGTTCAACGATGGTGAAGCCCTGTTGTCGGAAAACTTTCATGCTGCGAGTTCTCATGGCTGGAAGGTGTAATCGACTGTACGAAAAGGATCGGGGTCGGCGGGGTCGGCTAAGCGGTCGAGCCACCGCATGCGGATCGTGTACTCGCCGCCGACGTCCGCCACGATATCGGCCGTACTGCCGGGCGGCATCGCCGTAAAGATCTGGCGCTGCCAACAGGCGAGGTCGTTTGCCGCGCTTACCGCGGCTATCGCACAGGCTGTCGACGCCACAACCGGGACCGTCCACAAGCCCGGAGTAGCGTAATCCGCGGCCGCCGCGCTGTTGAGCCGCATGCGGTCGGCCATGTCATAAGCGAGTACGCTGATCTGCGAACGGATGTAGGCATCGTGATTGTAGGTCATGCCGCGAACTTGCATCGCCGCAACACCCAAGAGACCGATGGCGAGTACCACCATAGCGACCAGGATTTCTATCAAGGTAAAACCGGCATCGGTTCGACGCGCGCGCGGTACGTTCAACGAACGCCGCTGCGCAAAAAGGGTAAGTTCAGTCATCTTCTTGCTCATGGACAGAGGGTAAACGCGGGATCGGTTGTCGGGCGTCCTGTTGTACTCAGCGTGATCTGGCGACCGTTGTAAGTGCCTGCGGTGCGGGTGTCGCACACATTGATCGTGCCCAACGGGGTCGCGCTGCCGTTTGGTGAGTAGACGAGCGCCGTCGAGTTGTTGATAACGTCATTAGCCCCGTCGACGGTTTCGTCCATGGTCGCAGCACAGTTGAAGCGGATCTGCTTGACGATCTCGACATCGAGCAGGTTGTTAGCGTTGAGATCTTCGCCGACGTCCAGGACGCCGTCGCCGTCGATGTCCTCGACCAAATCGTCGGCGAGCCCATCGGCGTCAATATCGCGGAAGACGACGAGTCCTACGCCAAATTCGTTCGCCGCATCACAGACGCCATCCGCCGCACCATCGTCATTCGCGTCGAGGCGGCAATCGAGTGAGCCCACGGTAACGTCTTCACGAATCGTAACGGCGGTGCTGCGGGCCAGTTGCATGGCGCTGACGAACGCATTCGTTTTGGACGTCAGACAGTTGTTCAACACCATGTTGGTGTAGCTCGGAATCGCGAGCGCCACCAGGATCGCGCCGATAGCGATGGTAAGCATCAACTCGATGATGGTGAATCCGGCCTGGTTTTTTCGTTTCATGGAACTTTATTTAGCAGTACTTTTCGAATTTGTCGCCGGATTTCCGACGAACGGTAAAAATCGGGCGACGAACGGTAGCGGAAGGTTTTTGATTGTGAACTGCGTCACACGGACCTGCCGACAAACGGCCGCGTGGACCTTCCGGCGGCAATTTGCGGGATCGGATTTCGTGCCTGGGAAGCAGCGGCATACGCTGCCGAATTATGAAATTAGATAATAAAAACAGCTAATTACACGGTTTTCTGAGGTCGGGTAGTTTGCCGCAAGTGCCGCCTGAGTTAGCGGCTATCCGATTTCCGAAGCCCGCACGAGTTCGCGCGGTAGGCTGAAGACCACCTGTTCGATGATGCCGGGGACCTCGTTGACGGTGTGGCCACCCGATTCTTTCAGTTTTTCTACGACCTGCTCGACCAGAACCTCCGGGGCCGAAGCGCCGGCGGCGACACCCACGCTTTTCTTACCGGCCAACCAAGCCGACTGGATTTCTGCGGCGTTATCGATGAGGTACGCAGCGATCCCCTGTTTCTCCGCTATCTCTTTCAAACGCGTCGAGTTGGAACTCGTCTGTGAACCGACGACTAGGATCAAATCGCAGTTTTCCAACAAGCGCTTCACGGCATCTTGCCGGTTTTGGGTTGCATAACAGATATCTTCTTTCTTCGGCCCCGCGATTTTCGGGAAGCGCTCGCGCAGCGCCCCGATAATTTCCGCGGTGTCGTCCATCGACAACGTGGTCTGGGTGACGAACGCCAGATAATCGGGATCCTTGACTTCGAGGTCCCACACATCCTGCACCGATTCGACCAGATACATCCCGCCACGACGGCCGTTGGCGACGTACTGACCGAGCGTCCCCTCGACTTCCGGATGGCCGGCGTGCCCGATGAGAATGCTCTCGAGCCCGTCTTCCTGGTACTTTCCCACCTCCATGTGAACCTTGGTCACGAGCGGACAGATGGCGTCGAATACCCGCAGTTGCCGCCGCGCCGCCTCCTCACGAACCGCCTTGGCTACGCCGTGCGCGCTGAAAATCACCGTCGCGTCGTCTGGTACTTCGTCGAGTTCGTCGACGAAAATGGCGCCCTTATCGCGCAAGCCGTCGACGACGTATCGGTTGTGAACGACCTCGTGGCGCACGAAAACGGGCGCCCCGAACAACTCCAGGGCGTTCTCGACGATCCCGATCGCCCGGTCAACGCCGGCGCAAAACCCACGGGGATTTGCGAGATGAATTTCCATGTTCTTACCTGTCTCGAAGCTCCTAAAGAACGCGCTCATTATCGTTGAAAACGCCGCCGCTTGGAAATGAGCGTGAGTCGATCGGCGAAATGCTGTTTTATCCGTCGGCGGTCGGAGGCGGTCGTTGGAACCAACCGCTGAGCAGCAGCATTACGGCGCCCACGCTGATCGCCGAATCGGCCACATTGAATGCGGGCCACGACCAACGCTGGTAATACACTTGAATGAAATCGATGACGTAACCCAAGGTCAGGCGATCCCAGAAGTTGCCTATCGCACCGCCGAGGATGAGCGAGAGCGCGATCGGCAACCACCGCTCGTGGTGTCCGACCTGGCGGAGCCACAAGGTGATCACCGCAGCCACGACCAAGGCGACGCCGGCGAAAAACCAGCGTTGCCAACCCGAGGCGTCGCTGAGCAGGCTGAAAGCCGCGCCGGTATTATGCAGCAGGGTAAAATTCAGGCCCGGAAAAACCGCGACCGGTTCGCCGTACGCCAGCCACAGCGTCGCGCAATACTTCGTGAGTTGGTCGGCGATCACGATAGCGACCGCCGCACCTAACCAGTGTCGGGTTTTGAACGTCACCTGTTCGATGCGCCCGCTTCCAAGCCGAGCACTTTCCTCCCGGCCTCACAATCGACGACGATTTGCCGGCGCAGCTTTTCGAATGATTCGAACGGTAGGTCGTCGCGCACCTTCTCGACGAATTCGACCACGAGGTGACGACCGTAACAGTCCTCGTCGAAATCGAAAATATGAGACTCCAAGACGTAGGTAGGATCCTCGATGATCGGTCGCGACCCGACATAGGTCACCGAGGGTAGCGGCGCCTGTTCGATACCCAGTACGTAGGACGCATAGATCCCGTTCAACGGCGCCCGGTATCGATTCAAATTCAGATTGACGGTGGGAAATCCGATCGAACGACCCCGGTGCTGGCCGTGCACGACACGACCGGCGATAAAATAGCGCCGCCCGAGAAACGCCTCCGCTCCGGCAAAATCGCCCTCCAGCAACTTCCGCCGGACCGCGGTGCTGCTCACCCGCTCGCCTTCCAGGACAAGGGAGTGCGTACGTCGAACCGCAAACCCGTATTGCTTGCCGAATCCCTGCAGCGCGAAGAAGTCGCCGCTTCTGGCGCTACCGAACTTGAAGTCGTCGCCGACGATCAACTCTCGGATCCCGAATCCTTTGACCAGGGTATTGGTCGCGAATTCCTCGGCGGTCTGCGCGGCGAGGTACTCGTCGAAGCGCAGTACGCACGCGCGGTCGATGCCAAAGCGCTGGAGCAGGATGAGCTTCTCGCGCAGCGCCGACAGTCGCGGCGTCTGTCCCTCGGGACGAAAGTATTCCGCGGGTTGCGGTTCGAAAATGATCACGAGGGAGGGCAGTTGGTGCTTTGCCGCCGCATCGATCAACTGCCGTAGAACCGCCTGGTGACCGAGATGCACACCATCGAAGTTACCAACACTCGCCACGCTGCCGTGGTGATGCGGTTTGATGTTGTGCGCACCGCGGATGAGTTCCATATCGATCGTCGAATGATTGAGCCGTAAAAGAAATCGATCGCCGATGATTATACAAGAAGCGTTCGGCGCGATGGCGGCGGCCCGAATCGATCAATCGGCACCCGGGCGGTGCGCAAAATGACGTGGCCTGACGCCGAGCGCGAACAGCGCCGCGAAATAACTCGCCGCGCCCGCAGCGATCAATTGAGCCAGCATCAAGGCGCGGTCGGGCGCCTCGGCAGCCGTCCAGCGGCTCTGCTCGACGGTCATGAACGACAGTACCAGGCACATGATCACCACCGCGGCGGTTACCTTTAGCGCGTAAGGGAGCCACCCGCGCCCGGGCCGGTAGGAGCCGTTGGCAAGCAATGCCTTAAGCAGCAGACCGGCGTTCAAAAAGGCGGATAAGGCGGTCGCCAATGCCAGTCCGGCGTGCGCGAGCGGTACTACCAGGGCGAGATTCAAGACGACGTTAGTGCACATGGCGGCGATGCCGATGCGCACCGGCGTGCGCGTGTCCTGCTTGGCGTAAAATCCGGGAGCCAACACTTTGACCAGAATGAAAGCCACGAGGCCCGCCGAATAGGCAACCAGGCTACGGCCCGCCATCGTCACGTCGTGTTCGGTCAAAGCCCCATATTGAAACAGGGTACTCAGCATCGGCTCGGCCAGAATCGCGAGCGCCAGGCTCGCCGGAAGACCGATGATCAAGACCAGGCGCAAGGCCCAGTCGAGCGTCGCCGAAAAGGCCTCGGGCTCGCCTTCGGCATGCTGCTTCGACAGGCTCGGCAGCACTACGGTCGCCAGCGCGATCCCGAACACCCCGAGGGGGAATTCCATGAGGCGATCGGAGTAGTACAGCCAGGAGATGCTGCCGACCGTGAGAAACGAGGCGATCAAGGTGTCGATCATCAAGTTGATCTGACCGACCGACACGCCGAACACCGCCGGCCCCATGAGCCGGAGGATCTGGCGCACGCCCGAATGGGCGAAATTGACGCGGATCCTGCGCAATACGCCGAGCCGTAGAACGGCGCCGAATTGCACCGCAAACTGGAGCACGCCGCCGACCAATACACCGATTGCAAGCGCCACTACCGGCTGCTCCATCCGCGGAGCCAATAGCAGCGCCGCGGCGATCAGCGCGATGTTCAACAGGGCCGGGGTCAGCGCCGGCAGGGCGAAGCGGCCGTAGGTATTCAATAGCGAGCCAAACAGCGCCGTCAAAGAGATAAACAACAGGTAGGGGAAGGTGATCCGGAGCAGACAGCTCGCCAATTCCCACTTTTCGGCGTCCTGGATGAATCCCGGCGCGAACACCGCGATGAAAATCGGCGCCGCCAACACGCCGAGCGCAACGACCAGAAACAAGACCAGCGCCAGAGCGCCCGTCGTCGCGCCGACGAGATCGATGACCTCATCGGGATCACCGGCGTTCTTGTGCTCCGTCAGGACAGGAACGAAGGCCTGCGAAAACGCACCCTCGGCGAACAGACGCCGAAAAAGATTCGGGATCTTGAAGGCGACGAAAAAGACATCGGCCGCGACACCGGCGCCGAAAATCCGCGCGATCACGACATCGCGCACAAAGCCGAGCAGACGCGAAATGAGGGTCATCTGCGCGACGACCGCGGTGGATTTAAACAGGCTCTTACTCAGCGGGGTTTCCTCAACTCGGACATTGCACGAGAAAGACGGATGACGGCGAAAAAGATTCCGGTGTACGCCGCTCCAGTCGGCATCGAACGACTTGGCGAATTCTAGCGCAGAATCTCCGCGATGCCCCGATTTCCACGGTCGCGTGAACCGGCGCTGCATTTGACAAAACGCCCATTCCGTCGCATAGTTCGCGCCCTTTGCAAACAGCCTCGGAGGCGATCATTGGCCAATTCAGCACAAGCCCGCAAGCGCGCCCGCCAGGGAGAAAAGCGCCGCCGCCACAACGCCAGCCGTAAATCACTGCTGCGTACGCGGATCAAACAAGTCGTGGAGGCCATCGAGACGGGCGACAAAGAGAAAGCGCAGGCCGCCTACCAGCTGGCGGTCCCCGTGATCGACAATATGGTCGGTTCTTCGCTGATCCACAAGAACAAGGCCGCGCGCCACAAATCACGCCTGAACACGAAGATCCGGGCACTCGGCTGATCGCAAGCACAATCCAGGAAAGTCGGCCGCGTGCCGGCTTTTTTGTTTGGATCCGCTTCTAAACAATTGATCCGAAATGCACTTCAATTTCATCGTCATTCCTGCGAAAGCAGGCATCCAGTCAATCCCGAATTAGAAAATGATCGATGTTTCGGAACACTTATCCAAATAAGCGTTCCAAAAGATGCATCACTTTTGTAGTTACACCAACCGCCGTCACCCCGGACTTGATCCGGGGTCCAGTTAAACAATGCTTGCCTTCGACAGCGTTTGATAGCACCGGATCCGCGCATCCGCAGGAATGACTCCGACATTGAACGGTCATACCGGGACAATGGAAGGCCGCTCAAAGGATAACGAGATTATCCCGATGGATGAGCTCGGGTTCACGAACATAGCCCAAGATGGACTCGATGCGGCCGGTCGCCTGACCGCTGATCCGAACGGCTTCCGCCGCATCGTAGTTGACCAGTCCCTTGCCAACTTCATTGTGCGCCTGGTCGACGCAAGCGACCAATTCACCGCGCTGGAAATCGCCGATTACCTGCAATACGCCGACCGCCAGCAAACTGCGGCCCTGATCGCGAATGACCTTGCACGCGCCCTCGTCGAGGACTAATTGCCCCCGCGGGATCAGCGAACTCGCCAACCATTGCTTGCGCGCGGCGAGTTTCGCGTTCGACGCGGCCAACAGAGTCCCTACTTCCTCGCCGGCCGCGATGTCGTGCAGGACGTTGGGACGAAAACCGGAGGCGATGACCGTCGAGGTCGCCGAGCGGGCGGCGAGCTTCGCGGCGGCCAATTTCGTCCGCATACCGCCGCGCCCCCAGGCGCCGCCGCTGCCGGCGATGGCGGCAATTGCCGGATCTTCGACGCTCGCCTCGGCAATCAAGGTCGCTGCTTGGTCCGTTCTGGGATCGGCGGTCATCAGGCCCTCCTGATCGGTCAGGATCACCAGCAGATCCGCATCGACGAGATTACTCACCAGACCCGCCAGCGAGTCATTGTCTCCGAACCGGATTTCATCGGTCGCGACCGTATCGTTTTCATTGATGACGGGGATCACGCCCAGCCGAAGCAGGGTCCAGAGCGTGCTGCGCGAGTTGAGATAACGGCGGCGGTCGGCCAGGTCCTCGTGGGTCAGAAGCACTTGTGCCGCCTGCAGATCGAATTTCTCGTAGGCACGATCCCACGCCCGTACCAGACCCATTTGGCCAACGGCAGCCGCCGCCTGCAGTTCGTGGATCGAATGCGGGCGCGACGCCCAACCGAGGCGCACGGCCCCTTCGGCCACCGAACCGGAAGCGACGACGACGATCTCGTACCCGCTTTGCTTGAGCGCGGCGATCTGCGCTGCCCAATCTTCGATTGCCTCGATATTGAGACCCAAGCCGTGTTTAGTGGCAAGCGCGCTGCCGATCTTGACCACCCAGCGGCCCGTCCGGCTCAAATTTTTGCGGGTATCAGGGGACCCGTGAGAGTTGGTTTCAGTCATCGTCCATCGGGGCTGCCAGCCGTTCTGCTACCGCGTTAACGAGTGCATCGCAACCAGCGCCGGTCGCCGCAGACACGTGAAAGATCGGGCCGCTCCAGCCGGTCGCGGCGCAAAATTTGTCGGTGTCGGGCGCATAAGCGTCACCAAAGACATCGATCTTATTAAATACCACCCAGCGCTCGCGCGCGAGCAAGTCGTTACCGTATTCGCCGAGTTCGCGGGTGATGGTTTGAAAGTCGGTCGCCGGATCACCGACCCCATCGAAACACGACACGTCGATGACGTGCAACAACAACCTCGTCCGTTCGACGTGTCGCAAAAACTGTACGCCGAGGCCGGCGCCGGCGGCGGCCCCTTCTATAATCCCCGGAATATCCGCAACGACAAAGCTCTGGTCGAGGCCCACTGAGACGACGCCGAGTATGGGGCGCAGGGTGGTAAAAGGGTAGTCCGCCACCTTGGGCCGGGCGGCGGAGACGCGGCTGATCAAGGTCGACTTCCCGGCGTTCGGCAAGCCCAGTAATCCGACGTCGGCCAGTAACTTCAATTCCAGCCGCAACGCCCTGCTATCCCCTTCCGTTCCCTTAGTCGTCTTGCGCGGGGCCCGGTTCGTGCTGCTCTTGAAACGAGCGTTCCCGAGTCCGTGGAATCCGCCCTGGGCAACCAATAACCGGGCTTCGGCGCCGGTTAGATCGCCGATCAATTCTGCGGTTTGTTCGTCGTAAACCAGGGTGCCGGGAGGTACCCGGATCATCAAATCGTCGGCACTCTTACCGATCCGGTTGCGGCCCATCCCCGGTTGGCCGTTGCGGGCTTTGAAGATCCGTTTATAGCGAAAATCGATGAGGGTATTCAAACGCGGATCGACGGTGAGGAAGACGCTGCCGCCGTCGCCGCCGTCGCCGCCATCCGGTCCGCCGAAAGCGACATATTTCTCCCGCCGGAAGCTCAAACAACCGTCGCCGCCGTTCCCGGCCTGGACGCTGATGGTTGCCTCGTCGATAAACTTCATGCGTTACCTGCACCGCCCGCCGACGGCATCATACGGAAACAAAAAACCCCGTCTCGGACGGGGTTCGTTTCGGGTCTTTCCGGCCGGCAAATACTACGTTTGTTCCACGCTCACAAATTTACGGTTTTTCGGACCTTTCGCCTGGAATTTGACCGTGCCATCAACTTTGGCAAACAGCGTGTGGTCGTGTCCACAGCCGACATTCATACCGGGGTGGAAATGAGTGCCCCGCTGCCTGACGATGATGTTACCCGCCCTGACTTGTTCGCCGCCATAGCATTTGACGCCCAGGCGCTTGGATTGTGAGTCCCTGCCATTGCGCGTGCTGCCGCCGGCTTTCTTATGTGCCATTTCTGTCTATCCCCGAGCGATTCCGGTGATTTCCACCCGTGTGAAATTCTGCCGGTGCCCCATCTGTCTTCGATACTGCTTGCGCCGCTTGAATTTTACGATACGGATCTTTTCTCCGCGCCCGTGCTCGAGCACCGTGGCCGTGACCTTGGCGCCCTCGACCAGCGGCGTGCCAACCTCGAGCGTGTCGCCGTCGCGCACTAGCAGCACCTCGGGAAATTCGATTTTATCACCCGGCGCCGCATCGAGGCTCTCGACATCGAGCTTGTCGCCCTCGCTAACGCGATATTGTTTTCCACCGGTCTTGATTACGACGTTCATCACCGTGCCTTGACGCTTCAGCTAATGCGGGGCCGCGATTCTACGGAATTCTTTCGCGCCGCACAAGACATGCAATCGCCCCTTCTGGAAGGCTCTCAGTCCTTGATTTCGATGGTAATTTTAGCCGTGTCTTGGCAAGATAGCGGGTTAATTCAGAGAATCTGCCAACTTGCTCCCGATGCCGCATGAGCGCCACCGCCCCCACTGTTGATATTGCCCACGTCCGGGCGCTCGTCGGCGACGAAATCGCTGCGGTCGACCGCTTGATCAAGGCACGCCTGTACTCCGAAGTGGTTCTAATCAACCAGCTCAGCCAGTACATCATCGGCAGCGGCGGCAAACGCCTGCGACCGGTGATTGCACTGCTGTCGGCCAAGGCGGTCGGGTATACCGGCACCCGGCATATCGACGTCGCGGTGATCATAGAGTTGATCCATACCGCGACCCTGCTGCACGACGACGTGGTCGATTCATCGAAAATGCGGCGCGGGCGGGAAACGGCGAATCTCGTCTGGGGCAGTGAAGCGAGCGTATTGGTCGGTGATTTTCTGTACTCGCGCGCGTTTCAAATGATGGTCGACCTGCAGAACATGCGGATCTTGGAGATTCTCGCGGATTCGACGAACACGATCGCCGAGGGCGAGGTGATGCAACTGGTGAGTTGTCACGACCCGGACACGACAGAACAGCGCTACCTCGACACCATCCACAACAAGACCGCGAAGCTATTCGAGGCCGCCGCGGCACTCGGGGTCGTTATCAGCGGCGGCAAGCCCGAGCTCGAAACGGCGCTGGCGCGCTACGGACGCCATCTCGGGACCGCGTTTCAACTGGTCGACGACGCGCTCGACTACAGCGCTTCCCCGGCGCAGCTGGGGAAGAACATCGGCGACGACCTGGCCGAAGGAAAACCGACCCTGCCGCTGCTCTATGCGATGTGGGAAGGGAGCGCCGAGCAGGCACGGATCGTGCGTGAGGCGATCGAAAAGGGCGGTCTCGAGCGCATCGAAGAGATATCCGCGGCAATTGAATCGACCGGGGCCATCACGTACACTTTCGCGCTCGCTGAAGCCGAGGCGGCGAAGGCGAAAGAGGCATTGGGCGGTCTAACGCCGTCACCATACCTCGATGCACTCAATACGCTGGCCAGCTTTGCAGTGCACCGCAGTTCCTAGGAACCTGTCGGGCTTAGGGGTTCGTAGCCAACAAATAATCTGATTCGGGGTGTAGCTCAGCCTGGTAGAGCACTGCCTTCGGGAGGCAGGGGTCGTAGGTTCAAATCCTGTCACCCCGACCATTAAGTACTTGAACTGCAACGGAAATAAGTCAATCAAGGACGATTGGCTCCATTCTACCCTTCCCGAGATTTGCAAAATGGGTGCAGGAATGGGTGCAGGGTTTTCGCACCTAAGCCCCTCAAATTTCCCCTCTAAGCGACGTAGTACCCGCGGGGCATCGTCGCGTCTACGAACATGCTTGAGCCAGAGCCTCCGTTAATGGAAACCAAGCTTGACCTCAAGCCATTTGACGACGGACGGAGTGATATATTTACGCAGAGTGTAGATCGGCATGCAAAAATGACCCACTTAGGGGGGTGATCGGCGTCGAAAAGTGACCCACCTTCAACGATGCTCTGGGCTTGGATATCAGGCTGGGAGCGAAAGAGGAGATGTTGAC